>Ga0247768_1000005_pt1 | contig 259255 bp, 257 predicted proteins | sample UWRJL016104C6_FD_179944 | JGI IMG/M metagenome (GOLD analysis project Ga0247768, IMG submission 179944) | Plant litter microbial communities from Arlington Agricultural Research Station in Wisconsin, United States - UWRJ-L016-104C-6 | ecosystem: Environmental > Terrestrial > Plant litter >... | reverse complement strand
GGCCTTGTAGCGCCCGCCGCCGAAGTTGCTCGCGGTGATGGACGGCAGCACCTCCGAGACGGCGATGCCGTCGCCCGCCAGCTCGGCGCGCGAGACCGCGCTCAGCATGTTGAGCGCCGACTTCGTCGCCGCGTACGGGCCGCCGCCGACCAGGGCGATGCGCGTCGTGCCGGAGCTGACGTTGACGATGCGCCCGAACCCGGCCTCCCGCATCGCCGGGACGACGGCCTGCAGCATCCTGAGCGCGCCGACGGTGTTGATCTCCAGCGCGTGCCGGAAGTCGTCGAGGCCGACCGAGGCGACCGGCTCGTGCAGGCTGATCCCCGCGTTGTTGACGAGCCCGTCGATCCTGCCATGGGTGGCGAGGACCTCCGCGACGGCACGGTCGACGTCCTCCTGGACCGTGATGTCGGCGCGGATCGCCAGCGCGCCGCCCAGCTCGCGGCTGACGGTCTCGAGCGCCGCGGCGTCGAGGTCGAGGAGGACCGGGCGGGCGTCCGCCGCGGCGAGCATCGTCGCGATCGCCCGCCCGATGCCCGAGGCCCCGCCGGTGACGACGAAGACCCGGCCGTCGAGCGAGATGGGATGCACGGCGGTGGACTGCGTGGAGGTGTCTGCGGTCATGACGTTGTCTTTCCGGGCCGGGGGTTCAGGAGGTGCTGCGCTCACGCCGACGGCGTGGCGAGGATGCTCTGGGCGACGGCGGCCAGACCCGCCTTGACCGCGCCCGGAGGGCGGTCGAACGTCGTCGACGGTCGCTGCGCGGGACCGGTCTTGACGGAGATCGAGTGCGGGAAGCCGAACTCGAGCAGGCCTTCGACACCGTGCTTGCGCCCGTACCCGCTGTCCCCGCGTCCGCCGAACGGCATGCCGGGGTTCTGCGAGATCACGATGACGTCGTTGACCGTGGTCATGCCCACCCGCAGACGGCGAGCGATGTCGACCCCCTGCGTCGCGCTGAAGACCGCGCTGCCCAGGCCGTAGGCGCTGCCGTTGATGCGCTCGACCGCCTCGTCGACGTCGCGGACGGTGACGACGGCGATGGTGGGGCCGAACGTCTCCTCCGTCGCCGCGAGCGCATCCGCCGGCACGTGGTCGATGACGGTGGGCGACAGGTAGCGCTCGTCGTGGACGGCGTCGGCCCCGCCCAGCGCGACCGTCGCGCCGCGGTCCAGCGCATCCTGGATGTGGCGCTGGACGACCGGGACCTGCGTCGGGAGCGGGACGGGGCCGATCTGCGCGTCCTCGCCGCTGCCGACGCGGATCGTCCGCATGGCCGCGACGAGCTTCTCCACGAACGCGTCGTGGACCGACTCCACGACGTACGCGACCTCGAGGCTGATGCAGCCAAGGCCCGCGTTCTGCATCGATCCCCACGCGATGTGCTTCGCCGCGTCGTCCAGGTCGGCGTCCCCGGCGACGATGACGCCGTCGTTGCCGCCCAGCTCCAGCAGCGTCGGCGTCAGCGACACCGCGCACTGCGCGGCGACCGCCCTGCCCGAGTTGACGCTGCCGGTGAAGGCCACCTTGTCGACGCCCGCGTCGATGAGCCGGCTCCCGGTCTGCCCGAAGCCGATCAGACATCCGAGGACGTCCGCCAGGTCCGGCGCCGCCCGCTTCCACGAGTCCACCATCCACCGCCCGACCCCGGGCGTGATCTGGCTGGGCTTGAGCACGACGGCGTTGCCCGCGGCCATCGCGTGGATGACGATGGCTCCCGGCGTCATGAGCGGGAAGTTCCACGGCCCGATGACGGCGACGACGCCGTAGGGCAGGCGCTCGACCCAGAACTCCTGGTTCTCCGTGGCCGCCGACGCCTCGACGTCGCGACGCCCGAGGACGCGCTCCGCGTGGTCGATCACGAACTGGAGGTGGGCGAGGACGGCCAGCACCTCGGTGCGCGCCTCCTCGGCCGGCTTCCCGTTCTCGGCGTGGATCAGCGCGACGCAGTCCTCGGCGTGCTCGGCGATGTCCCGCCGCCACGCCGCGAGCGCGGCGGCGCGGCCGTCGAAGCCCAGGTCCCACCAACGGGCGGCGACGGCTCGCGCCGCCTGGACCGTGGACCGCACCTCGTCCGGCGTCGCCACCGGGTGCCGCGCGAGCTCGCCGCCCGTGCGCTGGTCGATGACGACGACCTCGTTGGCCGCCCCGCCGCTCGCGCCATCTCTCGTGACAGCCGAGGACGCCTGGTTCTCGATGGTGTTCATGAAGGATCCCTCGTGGGGCGCGACGTCGGTCGCGGTTGGATGGGGGCTCGCTGCTCAGGCATGGGCACCGAAGAGGGCCGGCGCGGTGGACAGGCCGAGGAGGTCCTCGGCGTTCCCGTGCGCGATCTTCGCCCGATCACGCTCGCTGACCGGAACGGTCCGGATGAACTCGCACGCGACGTCCATCTCCTCGAAGGGGTGGTCGGTCGCGAACAGCATGCGGTCGGCGCCCAGCGCCAGGAGGCTCGCGAGGAACGGCGGCGCCGAGCAGACGCCGCTCGTGGTGAGGTACAGGTTCTCCCGGAGGTAGTCCGATGGCCGGCCGCGGCCGAGCTCCACGCCGTGGTGCTCGTGGAAGTCCCACCGCGAGTCCATGCGCCACAGCGCGTAGGGCAGCCCCTCGCCCATGTGCCCCAGGAGGAGCTTGGCCCGGGGGAAGTCGTCGAAGACGCCGCCGAAGATCAGCCGCAGGGCGTGCGTGGCCGTGTCGATGCCCCAGCTCCACATGGGGCCGATCAGCTCAGGATGGCCGCTGAACACGTGCGCGGTGTCGACGCCGTTGGCCGGATGCAGGTAGAGCGGCACGTCGAGCGCCTCGGCCCGCTCCCAGACCACCCGCAGCGACGGGTCGTCGAGGTACATCCCGTTGGTGTGGGCGTTGACCAGCGCGCCCCGGAGGTGCAGGTCGTTCACCGCGCGCTCCAGCTCGTCGGCCGCGGCCGCGGGGTCCTGGAGCGGGAGGGCCGCGAACCCGGAGAACCGCGTCGGGTGAGACTCGATCACCGATGCGAGGAACTCATTGACCTCCTTGGCCCGCGAGACCGCCCGCGACGCGTCCGGCTCGGCCTGGATGCCCGGCGCGTTGAGCGACAGGACGGCGACGTCGAGGCCCGCGGCGTCCATCTCCGGGATGCGCTCGTCGACCAGGTCCAGCAGGCGCCGCGACGCCCGCTCCCACGCTCGGGCGTCGAGGATCGAGGCGGTCGACGCGCCGTAGCTCGCCAAGGCGGAGGTGACGAAGTGCTCCTCGATTCCAATGACTCTCATGTCGTCGTCCAATCTATCATAGAGGAATTGATTTCACTATTGTGAATTAGGATGTGGGTGCGGTTGAGGCACGCGCACGCCGGCGTGCGCCGGTCTGCAGCTTCGACATCGCCACGGCGGCGAGCAGGATCACGCCGTTGAAGACGTCGGGGATCCACACCGGCGCGCCGGCGAGCTGGAACCCCTTCACGCCCATGGCCAGCACGTAGACCGACACGACCGTGCCCCAGACGTTGAAGCGCCCGCCCTTGAACTGGGTGGACCCCAGGAAGGCCGCGGTGAACGCCGGCAACAGGTAGCTCGGGCCGATCGTCGGGTCGGCGTTGGCGAGCCTGGCCGTCACCAGCACGCCGGCGACGGCGGTCACGGCGCCGCAGAGCGCGAGCGATCCGACGACCACGGCGTCGATGCGCACCCCCGCCAGGCGCGCCGCCTCCGCGTTGCCGCCGGTGGCGTAGATGTGCCGGCCGACCGGCGTGCGCTCGAGGAGGTACCACACCAGCAGCGCGATGAGGCCGAGCCCGATGACGGGATAGGTGAACCCGGCGACGTCGCCGCTGCCGAGCCGCGACAGGCCGTCGGGCACCCCCAGGATCTGCTGCCCGCCCGAGACCGCCGTGACGAGCGCCGCCAGCAGCGAGCTCGTCCCCAGGGTCGCGATGAGCGAGTCGATCCGCGCCCGGACGACGAGCACGCCGGTCACCAGCCCGATCACGACGCCCGCCGCCACCGTGAGGAGGATCGACGTCGCGACCCCCTGGCCCCGGTCGACGATCAGCCACCCCACCACGATCGAGGACAGGCCCACCTGCGCCCCGATCGCGAGGTTGAAGACGCCGGCCGCCAGCGGCACCACCAGCGCCACGGCCGCGAGCCCGGCGATGGCCTGGGCATCGAGCACGGTCTTCCACGTGGTCCAGTCCAGGAACGTGTCCGGGATCCACACGGCGAAGACGGCGAACGTCAGGACGCCCAGGTAGATCGCGCTGATGTTCCGGAAGGCGAGCCATCGCCGGAGCCGGGGCAGCACCGGCGCCGGCCGGCTCGGGGCGGCCTCTGCCGCGCCCGACTCGATCGCGGTCATGCCCGGCTCCCGGAGGTCTGCCGGCCGGCGGCGGCGCGCGCGCCGGAGCTGCTGATGACGACGCGGATCAGCTCGGCCTCGACGAGGCTCGCGCCCTGCAGCTCCTCGGCGGGGCTGCCGTCTCGGAACACCACGACCCGGTCGCACAGCTCGACCAGCTCCTTGTCGTCGGAGGAGGCGACGAGCACGGCGGCACCCGCCGCGGCCGCGTCCATGATCAGCTGGTAGATGCCGGCCTTCGCACCGACGTCCACGCCCTGCGTCGGCTCGTCCAGCAGCAGGACGAGCGGCTCGTTGCGCAGCCACTTGGCCATCACGATCTTCTGCTGGTTGCCGCCGCTGAAGAGCGCGAAGGCGCGCTCGGGCAGCAGCGGCCGGACGTCGACCCGCGCGAACCAGGACCCGACCTCGCGACGCTCGCGCGCCGTGTCCACCGACCCGCGGCCGTTGACCAGCGGGCGCAGCCGGGGCAGCGTCAGGTTCTCCCGGGCGCTCGATCCGACGATCGCCCCCAGGCGCCTGCGATCGGCCGGCACGAAGCCCATGCCGTGGCGGATGGCGGCTCGCGGCGATCCGTGCACCGGCCGGTCCGACACCGCGACCGCGCCGCCCGTCCGCTCGGCCGCGCCGAACACCGTGGAGCAGACGTGCTGAGCGCCGGAGCCGACGAGCCCCGCGATGCCGACGATCTCCCCGGCGCGGACCTGCAGGGTGACGCCGGCGAACGCGGGACCCGACAGCTCCTTGACGTCGAGGACGACCGGTGTCGCCTCGCGGGCGGGGTGCGCCGTGAGCAGCGATCGCGACGCGCCGGCGATGAGCTCGACCAACGTGTCGTGGTCGAAGTCGCCGCGCGCCCGCTCCGCCACCTGCGCCCCGTCCTTGAGGACGATGACCCGATCCGCGAGATCGACGACCTCGTCCAACCGGTGCGAGATGTAGATGATGCCCGCGCCCCGCCGCGCGACCTCCTTCACCACGGCGAACAGCGTCTCGGCCTCCTGCCCGTGCAGCGCCGCGGTCGGCTCGTCGAGGACGAGCACGTTGTGCGGGTCGGTCCACCCGTCGAGCGCACGGACGATCGCGACGATCGTCCGCTCGGCCGGGGTCAGGCGCGCGACGGGGAGTTCGACGTCGAAGTCGACGCCGAACTCGTCGATGACCCGCCGGGCGGCGCGCCGTTGACGCCGCCGCGGCGAGGGCAGCAGGGACCTCCAGCTCAGCCGCTGCCCGATGGCCAGGTTCTCGACGGTCGAGAGCAGCGGCACCAGGCCCAGGTCCTGGTGGATGAAGTGGATGGGGTCGGGCGCCGACCCGGACGCCGCGCGGGGGAAGGTGATCTCCGCGCCGTCGTCCGGGCGGTGGAGGCGCGCGAGGATCTTGACCAGGGTGCTCTTCCCCGAGCCGTTGTGGCCGAGCAGCCCGAGGATCTCGCCGCTGTCGACCTTCAGGCTCACGTTCCGCAGCGCCTTGACGCCCGGGAACGACATGCTGACGTCGCGCACCTCCAGCAACGGCGCGTCACGCATCGGGCGTCGTCTTCCACAACTTGGTGAACCGGGCGGCGAAGTCGGGGTAGCCGCTCCACCCCCTGCTCACGTCGCCCTGGAGGTCCTTGGCGGTCAGGAGCTGCATCGGCGGGATGTCGGCCACGGCCCCGGGCGCCGCCGGTCCACCGGTCGCCAGGCGGGCGAGCGAGTCCATCGCCGTCCAGGCGATGACTGGCAGGTCGATCCCCAGGGCGGCCCCGAGATCGCCGCGCTTGACGCTCTGGAGCGTCTGCGGATCCGGGAAGTTCGCGATGGTCTTGATCTTGATCCCGGCGGTCTTCATCGCCTGGGCGGTCCCGAAGGTCTGCTCGGAGGTGCTGAAGACGGCGATCGTCGTGGACGGGTGCGCCTGGAGGTCGTTGACGACCGTCGCCGGAGCCTGGGTGAGCTGGGCGGCGGGGAGGTCCGCGCTCCGGGCCTTGCAGCCGGGGCACAGCCGCTTGACCTCCTTCACGAACGCATCGCGCATCACCGGGATGAACGAGATCTCCGGGGTGTTGTAGAAGACGGCGTCGGTCTTGTCGCCCTGCTGGGCGACCGCGTAGCCGGCGAGGATCTGCCCGGCCCGCTCGATGGCCTTGTCGGATGCCTGCATGACCGCGATCCGGTCGGCGTCGCCACCGGTGATCCCCGACGTGACGACCGGGACCCGGGCCGCGTTCAGCTCCTTGAGGCCCTTCTCCCACAGCGAGGGCTGGATGGCCGCGAGGAAGACGCCGTCGTACTTCCCGGAGACGACCGTGTCGAACGCGGTCCGGACGGAGTCGGCGGTCAGGTTCGCCCGGATGCGCGTGAGGCTCATGCCGAGCTCCTTCGCGGCCGGCGCGGCCAGCGTGTAGAACAGCGCGCACACCGGGGTGCCGCAGTCGACGTAGGCCAGCCGCTTCCCTCGCGCGCTCTTCGGGAGCGCGGTGTCCACCGGGAACCTGCTCGGCTGCCCGGAGTACGGGGCGATGAGCTTCCGCGCGGTGGCCGTGTCGGCCGCGCCCGAGCTCCCGCTGCCACCGCTGGAGCCGCTCGAGCTGTTGGAGCCGCAGGCCGCGAGGCCGGTCAGGCACGTCGCCACCACGGCGAGCCGCGCGAGCGCGACTCGATTGAGCTTGGGCACTTCGTCTCCTCCGTCGGTGCCGCGCGCGACGCGCGGCACGGTGATCCCCAGGTCCGCGAGAGACGTCGACCGACCAGGCCGACCGACGACGTCGACCCGACGCACGCCACCTCTCCACGACACGGGACGAGCCTACCCATGATGTGCCTCATGAGTCAAGCGATTTCTTATTAGGGCATCAAACGGGGTGTTCGCTAGGCTGCCGCAAGCGTTCAGCCCTGCGCGCCATTGCGGGACGTGCCCAGCCGCGCGCGCCTTTCGAAGCGAGGATCCGACCGTGTCATCAGACGAGCCCGGCGCGCCGGCGACGACAGCGCCAGACCGCATCGGGATCCAGTCGGTTGAGATCGCCATGTCGGTGCTCCGGGCGCTGGAGAGCGGGGGCGGCCCCATGGGGCTGAGCGCGGTCGCGCGGGCGAGCGGCATGAGCCCGAGCAAGGCGCGGAGGTACCTCGTCAGCCTCTGCCGCATCGGCCTGGCGTCCCAGAACGAGGCGTCGGGGCACTACGAGTTCGGGCACGCGATGCGGAGGCTGGGCGCCGAAGCCCTCCGCCGGACCAACGAAGTCGAGGTCGTCACCAAGCACGCCAACCGGCTGCGCGACCAGACCGGGCACTCGGTCGACGTCGGCGTCTGGGGCGAGCGGGGCCCGATCGTCGTCGCGTGGGCCTACGGGCGGCGCCCGCTGCCCCTCACCGTGCGCGTCGGCGCCACGCTTCCGCTCGCGTCGACGTCCATCGGCATGGTCTTCCTGGTGCACGCCGATCGCGCGATCACCGAGGACCTGCTCTCCAGCGAGGGGCAGGCGCTGACCGCCGACGAGCGCGAGCACCTGCGCGAACGCGAAGCGGCGTTCCGGGCGACGGGCTACGCGCTCACGACCGGGGCGGTGATCCCCGGAGTCACCTCGATCGCGATGCCGATCTTCGTCGCCAGCGACCCGCTGCCCCTCGCGATGTCGGTGCTGCTCCCCGCGTCCGAGGCCTCGACGCCCGAGCTGGAGTCCATCATCGACGAGCTGCGGTCCGCGACCGAAGCGGCCACCACGGAGCTCGGCGGCTGAGCGGCCTCGCGCGCCGAGGACCCGGCCGTCGCGTGCGCTTCCGCGCCAAGCCCGCGGCGACCGGCATGCGGGGCGCCGGGAGCGGGAAGCGCGGCATCACACGACCGACCTGGGGGTAGTTGATGATCAAGGGAATTTCCGCGGTGTGGCTGCCGGTCACCGACATGGCACGCGCCGTCGCCTTCTACGGCGACGTGCTCGGGCTGGAGGTCACCGAGCACGACACGGACTGGAGCGAGATCGACGTCGACGGCCTGCGGATCGGCCTGAACGCCTCGGAGTCGCCCAGCGGCGACGGCGGCGCGCTGATCGCCTTCAGCGCCGACGGCTCGCTGGAGGACGAGGTGACGCGGCTCACGGACGCCGGCGTCGAGTTCTCCGACGAGATCTCCGAGCATCTGTGGGGCCGGATCGTGCCCTTCAAGGACCCCGACGGCAACGACCTGCAGCTCTACGCGCCGCCCGCCTGAGCGGTCCGGACCAGCCCGCCCTCAGCCCGGCAGCCGCTCCGCGAAGCGGGGCAGCCCGTCGTCCGGGATCGGCTCCCAGGGCGCCGCGTACGCGACGAACTGGCGGGCCGAGGGGCGGACGCCCGGGTCCCCGTCGATCGCGGCGAGGCGGACGATCTCGACCGCCCCGCCGTCCGGGCGGCGGGCGAGGACGGCGGATCCGCACAGCCCGCAGAAGACCTTGTCGAGGCCGCCGGGCGACCACGCGCGGAGGTGCTCCTCCCCGCTGGTCACGCGCAGGGAGCCGGGCGCCACGCGCGCCGAGGCCTGCGTCGCGGTGCCGGTGCGGCGCTGGCAGCGCGTGCAGTGGCAGTACGCCGCCGCCACGAGCGGGGCGTCGATCGCGAAGCGCACCGCCCCGCAGCCGCACCCACCGGTCAGCGGCAGCGTCGGGGACGGGATCGCGTCGTCGGGCATGCGCCGGGATCCTACGCGGCCTGGTCGAGCCCGTCGTCGGTCCCGGAGCGCTGCGCGAGCGCCTCGGTGGCGGCGTCGCGGAACGGCGTCGGCGCGATGCCGAACACCGACTCCAGCGCGTTGTCCTCGACGGTGAGGTCGCTGTCGAGGCCGGCCATCAGCGGCGTCAGCAGCTCGCGCTCCTGGTCGGTCACGATCGCGGCGACCGCGCCCTCCAGGCGGCTGCTGGTGAACGGCAGGTCGACGGAGCGCGGCGTGCGGCCGAGCAGCTCGGCGAGCTCCTCGGTCATGGCCTTGAACGTCAGGCGATCGGGACCGGCGACGTCGTAGCGGCCGGGCGCGACCTCGGTGGCGGCCCAGAGCGCGGCGATGACGTCGTCGATGGCGACCGGCTGGGTGCAGCGGTCCCGCCACGTCGGCAGCGCGAGGACCGGCAGGCGCTCCACGATCTGGGCGAGCGTGTCGAAGGAGGCGCTCCCGGCGCCGACGATCATCGACGCGCGGAGCGCGACGAACTCCCCGCCGAAGCCGGCCAGAATGTCCTCGACCTCGCCGCGGGACTTCAGGTGCTCGGAGCCGGTGCCGTCCGGGCGCACGCCGCCGAGGTAGATCAGCCGGCGCACGCCGGCGTCGGCCGCCGCGCGCGCCATGCCCTCGGCGAGCTCGAGGTCGCGCCGCGCGAAGTCGTCGTCGCCCTGCGCCTCCATCGAGTGCACCAGGTAGAAGACGCAGTCGACGCCGTCGACGGCGTCGCGGACCGCGACGGGGTCCGTCAGGTCGCCCTCGACGACCTCCACCTCGGGCGGCGCGTCGAGGCCGCCGGCGTCGCGGACGAAGCAGCGCAGGCGGCGGTCGCCGCCGGCCTGGGCGAGGAGGCGCGAGCCGACGAAGCCGGTCGCGCCGGTGATGAGGGTCAGGGACGGTCGGGTGGTGGTCACGCAGGGGCTACGGACCGCGGGGCGCCCGCGACCAGCGACGCAGCGGCGCCGCGCCCGGTGCGCCTGGCGCCCGTCGGCGCGCAGACACGCGGCGCGGCCCGCGCGGCGCGTGGCCGTACCCGTCGGTGATGTCGACCCCGGACGCCCTCGCCCTCGTGGCCCTCACCGTCGCGGCGTGCGCGCTGCACGCCACCGTCGGCTTCGGGTCCGGGCCGTTGTTGATGCCCCTGCTCCTCGCGCTCACGACGCCGGGCCGGGCCGTCGTCACGGCGGTCGGCGTCGGCATGGTCGTCAACGGCCTGCAGCTGGGCGCGGAGCGGCGCCGCCCGCGCCCGCCGCTGCGCACCCTGTGGCCGCTGCTGGCCGCCGCCCTGCCGGGGGCGGCGCTCGGCGCGCTCGTCGCCGGGCGGCTCGACCACCGCGCCGTGGCGGTCGCGCTGGCCGTCGCGCTCCTCGCCTGCGGCGCCGCGCTGCTCGTCGCGCCGCGCCGCCTGCCGCCGCCGGCGCTGGCCGCGGGCGGCGCGATCGCGGGCTTCTCGGCCGCGCTGACCGGCGTCTTCGGCCCGGCGCTCGGCGTCCTCGTCGCGGGCACGGGCTCCCGCGGCGACGCGCTGCGCGACGGCATCGGCGCGAGCTTCCTGCTCGTCGGCGCGTGCGCGATCGCCGCGACGCTCGCGGTCGGCTCCGGGACCGGCGCCGCGCGCGGGCTGCTGCTCGCGGCCGCGCTCGCGCTGCCCGCGGCGGCGGGGCACGCCGTGGGCCGCCGCGGCTTCGTCCGGCTGACCGACCGCCGGCACCGCGCGGCGGTGCTCGGCGCGGTCGCGCTCGGGTGCGCCGCCGCCCTGGTGCCGCTCCTGGCCTGAGGCCCGCGGCGGCGCGGGGGCGCTAGCGCCGCGCGGTGCCCGGCACCCGCCGCGCCACCGCGCCCGCGAGCAGCAGCACGAGCACGACGCCGATGATCGCGCTCAGCAGGCCGCCGAGGTCGAAGGCGTCGTCGTCGCCGATGCCCAGGCCGCGGGTGAAGATGAAGTAGCCCACCAGCGCTCCCACGAGGCCCAGGGCCACGGAGGCCGCCCAGGACTTGGGGCCTCGATCCATGCCGCTGAAGACGTCGTGGGGCACGAGGGCGCGGCCGATGAAGCCGGCGACGAGGCCGAGGATGAGAGCACCGATCATGCCGGCGAGCTACCCGCCCGCGAGCAGGCCGAGACATGGATCCGTCAGGCGGCTGGCTCACCGCTCCCGGAACACGTCCGCCAGCCACGCGCCCATGTCGGCGCGCAGCTCCGCGAAACTCGGCTCCGGGTCGGTGTCGAGGAGGTCGGCGGCGAGCTGGCGCTCGGCGTAGACGAGGCCGATGAAGGCCGACCACGGGAGGTCCGCGTCCGGGGCGATCCGCCGCGCGATCTGGCGCAGGTGCTCGGCGATCCCGTTCAGCGCCACGCGGCGGCGGGCGCGCGCGGGCGGGCCGAGCGCGTCGATCTCCACCTGGTAGGCGCGCGCCACGACCGGGTCGGCCTCGAGCGTGTCGAGGTACGCGCCGAGCAGCTGCTCGACCGAGCGCGCGCGCGAGTTGTTGTCCGTGTCGACCGCCGAGAGCCGCGCCACGAGCGCCGCGATGAAGCGGTCGTAGCCCGCGAAGATGCACTCGTCCTTGCCCGCGAAGCAGTCGTAGAAGGCCGCGAGCGAGACGCCCGCTCGGCGGGCGACGTCGGCGTGGCCGAAGCCGCGGTAGCCGCGCGCGGCGAGCAGCTCGGTCGTCGCGATCAGGATCCGCTCGCGCTGGACGTCCTGGACCTGCTCGCGGCTCAGGTTGTGCCGGCCGCGCGGCAGCGCGTCGGGCAGCGTGAAGAAGACGCCGTCGCGGATCGGAGCGATGTCGGGGTCTCGTGCGGGCTCGACCGACACCGCCGCAACGTAGCCGGTTGCGCGGGCGGAGCCCACCCCGTACGATCGCCGTAACATTCTTTACGCAGAGTAGTCGGGTCGAGGAGAAGACGTGTCGGATTCGCTGTACGGCGAGCGCGAGATCTCGCGCCGCAGGTTCCTGGCCATGGGCGGCACGCTGGCCGCCGCGGGCACGCTCGGGTCGCTCGTCGACCCGCTCGCCGCCCTCGGCGCGACCCGCTGGCCGAAGGGCCGCCTGGGCGCGCGCGACGCGGTGAAGGTCAACGGGGCGCAGTTCATGCCCACCGCGCAGTTCCGCTCCTGGCACGCCGCGCTCGAGACGATCGGCCCGGCCAACCAGCGCGGGCTGCGCGCCACCGGCGGCGCCGCGCACGAGCGCTACGTCGACGACCTCCTCGAGGACCTCCGGCGCGCCGGCGTCGGCGACGTCCACACCGAGGCCATCCCGATGCGGCGCTGGTCGACCGACACGTGGGGCCTCGAGCTCGTCGGCGGGCCCACGCCCGGCGCCGTGAAGACCGCGTCCTACATCCCCTACTCCGGCCAGACGCCCGCGGGCGGCGTGACGGCGCCGCTCGTCTGGGTCGACGCGGCGAACCCGCCCGCGCCCGGCTCGCTGGCGGGCAGGATCGCGGTCTTCGACGTCCCGATCACGATCCTCACCTACGGCACGTTCGAGCTGGTGGAGTACGCCGACGGGCGCGTCGACCCCAAGGGCCTGATCGACCCCAAGGGCATCTACAAGCGCCCCTACCAGAACACCATCGTGCCGGTGCTCACCGCGCTGCAGGCGGCGGGCGCCGCGGGCGTCGTCGGGATCCTCGACTTCCCCGCCAACGGCGCCGACGGCTCCTACTTCCCCTACGACGGCGTCATCCGCACGATCCCCGGCCTCTACGTGGACCGCACGGTCGGCGCCGCGCTCCGCGAGCGCGCCCAGGCCGGCGACAGCCAGGCCACGCTCACGCTGCCCGCTCGGGTCGAGCCCACCACCTCGCGCAACGTCATCGGGTTCATCCCCGGCCGCTCCAAGGAGCTCGTGGCGCTGCACTGCCACACCGACGGCAGCAACGCGATCGAGGACAACGGCCCCGGCGCGATCGTCGCCATGGCCCAGTACCTCGCCCGCCTGCCCAGGAGCGCGCTGCCGCACACCATCATGGTGGTGTTGACCACCGGCCACTTCGCGGGCGGCAACGGCAGCCGCGGCTTCGTCACGCGTCACGCGGACGACCTCGTGCGGCGCACGAACGCGGCGATCACGATCGAGCACCTCGGTCTGAAGCAGTGGGAGGAGACGACGCCCGGGACGATGGGCCCGACGGGCCGCTTCGAGTCCGGCGCGATCTTCACGCCCGGCTCCCCGGCGCTGGTCGACGCCTCGCGCACGATGCTGAAGCGCGCGGGCAACGCGCCGGGCAGCGTCCTCAAGCCGCTCAACCCGAAGTCCGAGGGCGACCCGAGCTCCGCCGCCTGGCCGGGCGAGGGCCAGTACCTCTTCGCCGCGGGTGGGATCCAGACGGCCAACTACATCACCGGCCCGACCTACCTCCTCAACTGGGGCATCACGACCACCGACAAGGTGGACTTCGGCGCGGTCCGCGCCGACGCGATCGCGTTCACCGAGATGATCCTGCGCCTCGGCCGCACCTCGCGCGCGAAGCTCCGCGCGGGCGGGGCGAAGTGACGATGCGCCGCGCGTGCCTCCTCGCGTTGCTCGTGGCGCTCGGCGCCGCCGGGCCCGCGGGCGCCGCCGTCACCCAGCCCGCGCAGCGGGCCACCGGCCCGGGCGGCAAGGCCTCGCGCTACGGCGGCGTGCGCGTCACCGCCGGCGGGAGCGGCGCGGGCGCCTGGTTCGTCTACCAGCCCTCGGCCCCCACGCCCGCCTCGGCGCCGCTCGTCGTCGTCACCCACGGCTACTACGAGTTCTCGGGCACCGGCCAGGACGACGCCCTCGCCCGCCACGCCGCGCACGAGGGCAACGTGGTCATCTACCCCCGCTGGCAGACCGACGTCGCGATCCCCTGCCCCGGCCCGTTCGACATCGAGCCCTGCATGACGTCCGAGGTCGCGGGGATCAAGGGCGCGCTCGCCTACCTCCACGCGAAGCGCTCGCGCGTGCAGCCCCAGCTCGACCGCACCTCGTACTTCGGGTTCTCCTTCGGCGGCATCATCACCGCCAACCTCGCCAACCGCTACCGGCAGCTGGGCGTGCCGCGCCCGCGCGCGATCTGGCTCGACGACCCGCACGACGGCGGCCTGACCGGCCTCGACGAGCCCGCGCTCGACGACGCGCTCTCCGGGATCCCGGCCGCCACCAAGGTCGTCTGCCACTCCGGCGCCGAGGGCGTCACCTCCGAGCCGGGCAAGGCCGACGGCAGCTGCAACGCGGTGTTCGCCAAGCTGGGCCGGATCCCGGCGCGGAACAAGTCCCTGGTGATGACCTTCCCCGACGCCCACGGCACCCCGGCGCTGTCCTCCAGGCACGGCGTCTGCGCCGGCCCCGGCGGCGGGTTCGTGGTCGACGCCTACGACTACGGCTTCTGCTGGCGCTCGTTCGACGCGCTGCGCAGCTGCGCGCTGACCGGCCGCGACTGCGCCTCCGCCCTCGGCGACACCCCGCAGAACCGGTACATCGGCACCTGGAGCGACGGCACGCCGATCGTCGGGCTGAAGATCCAGGCCGCCGCGCCGATCCGGGCCCGGGCCGTCCCGCCCCGCGCGCCCGCGCCCGCGCCCGCGCCGCGCGCGGCCGGACGGACGACCTGAGCGCGGCACCCATCGGGCGGCGCCCGTTCCCTGCCGATAGCCGTAGGACCACCATGTCCGTCCCGCACGAGCCCGCCGAGGTCGTCCAGAGCCGCCTCGGCGCGCTGGCGTCGGTGGCGTCCGCGGTCTCCGGCGCGCACGAGCTCGACGAGGTGCTCGAGATCGCGGCCGACCAGATCCTCACGGCGCTGGACGTCTCCTCGGTCTCGATCAGCCGCTGGCACCTCGAGGAGGGCGTCCTCCAGACGCTCATCAACGTCGGCGAGCTCGGGCCCGGCGAGGAGCGCCTGCCCGCCTACGAGACCTACGAGATCGCGCTGTTCCCGCTCGCCTACGCCATGCTCAGCCGGGGCGAGCCGCACGTCACGAGCCTCGCCGACGACAACGCCGACGAGGCCGAGCGCGAGCTGCTGCGGGAGCTCGGCAAGGTCGCCTGCGCCGCCGTCCCCATCGTCTACGAGGGCGCCACCTGGGGCGAGATCTACGTCACGAGCGGCGCCGAGACCCCGCCGCTGCGGCCGTCCGACCTCGCGTTCCTGCAGGAGATCTGCGCGCAGCTCGCCCAGGCGATCGGCCGCGCCGAGCGCTTCTCGGCGCTCCTCGACGCCGCCTACCGCGACGCGCTGACGGGCATCGCGAACCGGCGCGCGTTCGACGAGCACCTCGCGGGCTCCCTCGACCCGGACTCCGACGCCGGCGTCACGCTGCTGCTCGGCGACGTCGACGGCCTGAAGGGGCTCAACGACGGCAGCGGGCACGCGGCCGGCGACGCCGCGCTGCGGCTCGTCGGCACGGTCCTCACCAAGGTCTGCGGGCCGCAGGCGCGCCCCGCCCGGATCGGCGGCGACGAGTTCGCGGTCATCCTCGACAGCGGGAGCGTCGCCGCGGCCGACGCGCTCGTCGCCGAGATCACGGCCGCGCTCGCGAGCGTCGGCGCCGCCGTCGCCGTCTCGTGGGGCGCGGCGCACAGCGACCCGCCCCACCGCGGCGTCGCCGAGCTGACCCGCGCCGCCGACCTCGCCCAGTACGCCACCAAGCGCCGGCGCGTGCCGCGGGCGGGCGCACCCGTCGCCGCCGACCGCCGCGCCGCCCGCGTCCCCTCGCCGGTCCTCGCCGGCCACTCGGTGCTCGCCACGCTCGCCGCGGGGCTGGAGCTCCTCGACGGCCTCGCGGCCGCGCCCGCGCTCGAGCGCTGCGTCGCGCTCGCGGACCTCGTCGCCGGCGCCTCGCGCGCGACGCACTGGTGGATCACGGGCACCGGCGGCCGGATCCTGGCCCGCGGCGCCGCGCCCGGCCCGCCGGCCGACGCGGCGGCCGGCGACCTCGTCGCCACCGGCCCGACCCTGCGCCTGCACTGGGCGCGGCCCGCGCCCGGCTGGGCCGAGGAGGCGGCGGCGTGCGTGACGCTGCTGGCGCGCGAGGCGCAGCGGTCCGCGCCCGCCCGATGAGTCGACCGGGCCCCGCCCGTCTCAGCTCGCGTGACCCCCATCGACCTCACGCTCGCCGACGGCCGCGCGCTGCGCGTCCACGACACCGGCGAGCGGGACGCCGCGCACACGCTCCTCTGGCACCACGGCTCGCCGCAGACCGGCGCGCCGCTCGCGCCGCTGCTCGACGCGGCGCGCGAACGGCGGATCAGGTTGGTGTCCTACGCGCGGCCGGGCTACGGCGGCTCGACGCCTCACCCCGGCCGCGACGTCGCCGCCGCGGCCCGCGACGTGGCCCAGCTCGCGGACGCGCTCGGGCTCGGGCGCTTCGCGACCATGGGCGCCTCGGGCGGCGGGCCGCACGCACTGGCCTGCGCCGCGCTGCTCGGCGACCGCGTCACCGCCGCGGCCTGCCTGGCGGGCCTCGCGCCGTACGACGGCACCGCGGGCTGGTTCGCCGGCATGGTCGCGCCCGCCGGCCTGCGGGCGGCGCTGCGCGGCGGCCGCGCCGCGCGCGCCCGCCTCGCCGCCACCGAGGAGCTCGACGAGGCGAGCTTCACCGCCGCCGACTGGGCCGCGCTCGCGGGCCCGTGGTCCTCCCTCGGCGCCGACGCGGGCGCCGCCGCGGCCGCGGGCACCGACGGGCTGGTGGACGACGACGTCGCCTTCGTCGCCCCGTGGGGCTTCGGCGTCCCCGACGCCGAAGCCCCCGTCCTGCTCGTCCACGGCGGTGAGGACCGCGTCGTCCCGCCCGCGCACGCCGAGCGCCTGCGCGACGCCCTCGCCCACGCCGAGCTGTGGCAGCGCCCGCGCGACGGGCACGTCTCCGTCCTCGACGCGTGCCCGTCCGCGATCGACTGGCTGCTCAGCCCGCCAGCGCGAAGTTCACGAGGTCGCTCAGCGTGAACTTCCCGGTGGCCGCGCCCGGCAGCTCCGGCTTCCAGCGCGGCTCGACCTGGATGTAGGACAACGGGTCCCCGAGCAGCAGCCCGAGCAGGACCTCGGCGACGATCCGGCCGCCGACCGGCCCGAGGTGCGCGCTGCCCGCGCGGACCTCGGCCTCCTTCAAGATGTAGTACCAGAGCGGCGCGTTGCCCGCGAGGTCGGCCTTGGCGTCGTCGGGCAGCGGCCCGCCGACGAGGTCGGCGAGCAGGTCCGCGTCGCCCAGCGGCTCGACGCCCATCGCCTTCGCGACGGTCTGCCCGCTCGGCAGCCCGAGCTGCAGGCCGCGCAGGAGGTTGCGGATCGCCAGGTCCTGCGCGAGCGACTGGTCGGCGCCGGTGAACAGCACCTCGGGCGCCGCGGTCGCGTCGGTGAGCGTGCTCAGCGGGTTGACCAGCTCGGCGTCGATCTTGTAGCTCGGCTGCGGCAGGAACTGGTCGCGCGGGTTCGCCGCGTCGCCGACGATCCCCGGCAGGAAGTACTTCCACTGCACGCCCCACTGGCTCGCCAGCGGGCCGAAGCCGTTGAGCGCCTGGTGCTCGGTGGCGCCGTGGAGGAAGAGCCGGATGCGCGTCGTCCCGTCGATCGGCGGGTCGGTGTGCGCGATGTCGTTGATGAAGTAGCTGGGCCGGATCATCGAGTGGCCGTAGCGGTAGGCCGCGACCGAGAACTCGACGGGCATGAACGGCTCGTCGTCGTAGTGGTAGAAGCGCAGCTTCGGCTCGATCGGCCCGAGGTCGCCGGGCCCGCCGCTCGGGAAGACGGCGCGGCCGGTGTCGTCGAGGATGTCGGCGATCGTCGCGTCGCCGACGATCCGCGGGAGGAAGTCGTGGACCACCACCCACTGGTAGTGCCAGCGCACGGTCTTCTGCGCGAGCTTGAAGAGGTCGTCGCCGGAGATGCCGGAGGTCCCCTGCAGGTGCTGCACGACCTTGTTGTGGAACTTGATCATCGTCACCTGGAGCTGCGAGACGATCAGGTTCTCGTCGTTGCGCGGGTCGCCGATCAGCGCGCGGCGGTCGCCGGGGACGGAGCCCGGCGCCCGCAGCAGGTCGGGGCCCGCGAACGACGGGTTGGCGGAGACCGGGTCGCCGAGCCGCAGCCGCAGCCCGTCGGCCTCGTAGAGGTAGGGCTGGTCGGCGGGCCCGCGCCCGTAGACGGAGTCCAGGTCGTAGCGCGGCGTCCGGAAGTCCGTGAGGCCGTCGGGGTCGTTCTGGCGCGTCAGGCTCGAGACGGGGTCGAACGTGATGTCGTGGTCGACGAACTGCCCGAAGTAGGTGTAGCCCGCGGGCAGGCGCAGCTCGTCGCTGCCCTCGAGCGTCGCGGTGTTCTCGTCCTCGTCGACGAGCCCGAGGTCCTTGTCGAACGGGTCCTCGACCGGCTGGATCATCAGCCCGCCGAGCGTCGCGAGCGTCTCGGGCCGGTGGGCGTAGACCGGCAGGTTGCGGAACATCCGGCCGAAGCGGCCCTGCGTGAGCGAGGACTGCGGCGCGCGGGCGAGGCCGCGCGGCGCGGCCCCGTGGGGCGCGGGCGCGATCGGCGTGGTCGGCGGCGAGACGATGACGGAGCGGGTGGGACCATGCATCAGCTGGCTCCTCGGCGGTCGTGAGTCGATGAGGTCGGGCCGCCCCCGCTCGCCCCGTGGCACTCCTACCAGGACCCGCTGAGCACCGGTGAGAGATCAGCGCTTCATGGAGGTTTTGCGCCGCCACCCGGCGCAACCCCGTGCGCTTTGACGACCTGCCGCCTAGGCACCGCGCTCGGCGCCGAGGCCGGCGGCCTCGAGCGCGCCGTTCGCGGTCTCGAAGACGCGCCCGTAGCCGATCAGGCCGTCCTCGATCCGCCACAGCCAGCCCGCGGGCGCGTCGACGACGCGGCCCGCGCCCCAGGCGTAGACGCGCCCGGTCGCGACGACGATCCCGCCGCCGGCCTCGTGGAACGCGTCGGGCGCGGGGCGCAGCTCCTGCCAGATCCGCGCGACGTCCTCGAGGTAGCGGCGCATGCCGGCGTGGCCGCGGTAGGGCTCGCCGCCGGCGGCGATCTGGGCGGTCACCGGCTCGAAGACGACGTCGGCGGCGCAGAGCGCGAGGAGCATCTCGGCGTCGCGCAGCGCGAACGCCGCGAAGGCCTGCCGGACGACGTCCACGTTGCTGAGGGCCACGGAGCGGACTATGCCACTGCGGGGCCTCGCCCTGGCCGATGCGTCCAGACGCGCGGACATCACCGGCCTGCACGCCCGCGTGCGCGCGGCGCCGCGGGCACGCGGAGCGGCTAGCGTCCGCGGGACATGCGCCTCGTGACGTTCCGCGATCCCCACGGCTCGGTCCGCGTCGGCCGCCTCGACGAGGGCGAGCGCGTGGTCGAGCTGGCCGCGCCGACGATGCTCGACTGGCTGCGCGGCGAGGGCCACGCGCCCGCGGGCCGCGACCACGCGCTGGCCGACGTCCGGCTGCTCGCGCCCGTCCCCGAGCCGCCGAGCGTCCGCGACTTCTTCGCCTACGAGGGCCACGTCGCCACCGGCTGGAGGCTGCGCGGCGGCGAGATCCCGGAGGCCTGGTACGAGGCGCCGGCCTTCTACTTCTCCAACCCGGCGTCGATCCAGGGCCCGCGCGACCCGGTCCGCCGCCCCGCGCACTGCGAGTGGCTCGACTTCGAGCTCGAGATCGCCGCGGTCATCGGCGAGGAGGGCGAGATCGCGGGCTTCACGCTGCTCAACGACTGGAGCGCGCGCGACATCCAGCGGCGCGAGATGACCGTCGGCCTGGGGCCGGCCAAGGGCAAGGACTTCGCGACGTCGATCGGCCCCTGGCTCGTCACGCCCGACGAGCTGCCGCTCGAGGACGGCCGCCTCCAGCTGACCGCGACCGCGTCGCTCGGCGACCGCGAGATCGCGAGCAGCGACGCGGGCGCGATGCACTGGAGCTGGCCGCAGCTCGTCGCGCACGCGGCGCGCGAGACCCACCTGCGCCCGGGCGACATCCTCGGCTCGGGCACGCTGAACGGCGGCTGCCTGCTGGAGCTCAACGCGGACGGCGGGATCGACGGCGAGCCGCGCTGGCTCGCGCCCGGCGACGCGGTGACGATCAGCGCGCCGGGGCTCGGCAGCCTGAGCGCGCCGGTCGTCTAGCCGCTAGAACCCGAGCCCCAGCTGCGGCGCGGGGTAGCGCGGCGCGCCGTCCTCGATCACCGCGAAGGCGGTGAGGACGTGGGGCTCGAGGGCGCCGTCGGGCGTGATGTGCGACACGGCGTGCGGGTCCCCCGGGCGCGCGAGGAGCACGTCCGCCAGCAGCCGCCGGTGGCAGCGGCGCCAGTCGCCCTCGGCGCACATGACGGCGGTGGTCCGCGCCGCCGCCAGCGCGTCGAGGCGCGCGAGGCCGCGCGCGAGCTCGGCGCTCGCGAGGTGGTCGGCGTAGCCGTTGAACGCGGGCACGTCCCAACCGTCGTTCGCCGAGCCCGGCACCGGGTCGCGATGGCCGCCGAGCTCCTGCAGGTGCGCGTAGGCGATCCCGTGCGGCGCGAGCTCGACCGCCAGCGCGTCGTCGTCGAAGTGCGGGTGGCGGCGCGAGCGCGGCCAGCGGCGGACGTCGGCGACCTGCGTGACGCCGTGCGCGCGCAGCAGCGCCGCGAGCCGCTCGAGCGGATGCGAGGAGTGGCCGATGGTGAAGAGCGCGCTCAGGACGCCAGCGCCAGCTCGGTGCGGCGCGCGCCGAACTCCGCGGCGACCTCGACCAGCACGTCCAGCATCGCCTGCTTGGCCGGTGAGCGGAACGAGTCCGCCAGCGTCGTGGCGACGATCCGCCGCACCGGCGGGCGCGCGCCGAACGAGCGGACGACGACGTCGTCGCGCACCGCGACCAGCGCGAGGTCGGGGATGAACGAGACGCCCATCCCCGCGGCCACGAACCCCTGGATCGCCGTGTAGTCATCCATGTTGAACGCGATGTTCGGGGTGAACCCGACAGCCTGGCAGGCGTTGAGGAAGATGCTCGTGTCCGGGCAGGTGCCGGTAGTCCCGATCATCCACGGCTCGTCGGCGAGGTCGGTCAGCCGGATCCGCGCGCGGCCGGCCAGCGGGTGGTCGCGCGGCAACATGATGTACATCGGATCGTCGAGGAGCCGCACGACGTCGAGGCCGGGCTCGGCGCGGGTGGCGAACGTCGTCTCGATCGCCAGCGCGACGTCGCACTCGCCGCCGCGCAGGAGGCGCAGCGCGTCGTCCGGGTCGGCCGGGGTGAGCGAGAGCTCGACGCCCGGATGGCGCTCGCGGAAGCGCGCGACGGCCTGGGGCATCAGCGTCGCGCACGCGCTCGGGAAGGCCGCGAGGCGCAGCCGGCCGCCGCGCAGGCCGGCGATCGCCTGGAGCTCCTCCTCGGCGTCGGCGAGGCGGGCGAGGATCACGTCGGCGTGGGCGACGAGCGCGCGGCCCGCGTCGGTCAGCGTGACCCCGCGCGCGGAGCGCTCGACGAGGCGCGAGCCGGCCTCGCGCTCGAGCGCCGCGATCTGCTGGGAGACGGCGGACTGGGTGTAGGAGAGCGCCTCGGCGGCGGCGGAGAACGAGCCGTGCGTGGCGACCTCGCGGAGCACGCGCAGGCGGCGGACGTCGAGCATAAGCAGAACTTACTCCGACGGTCACCAAATGTCATTTGTGCTGATGGGACGCGAACTCCATGATGGTGGACATGTCCTCCAGCACCTTCTCCCCGACCCTCCCCGCCGTGGACGCGCTCGTCATCCGCCCCGCCTACCCGGACGACGCCTCCACCCTCGCGCGCCTCGCCGCGCTCGACAGCCGGCGCCCCCTCGCCGGCTCCGCGATCGTCGCCGAGCGCGGCGGCCGCGTCCTCGCCGCGCTCTCCCTCGAGGACGACCGCGCCATCGCCGACCCCTTCGCCCCCACCGCCGACCTCGTCGTCCTGCTGAGGCTGCACGCTGCCGACACGGCCCGCAGCCACGCCGGGCGCCGGGACATCCTCCGGCGCACGGGAGCGAACACCCGGAGGCATCCCGCGCTCGCGCGCGGGTAGCCCTCCGGGCCAGATGCGCCAAGCCGCCGCCCCACCCACCAGCAGCCCCACCGCCCCGGCCACGGCCGCACGGGTGTGGGCGGCGCTCGGCGCGATCTACGTCATCTGGGGCTCGACCTACCTCGCGATCCGCGTGATGGTCGAGACCGTCCCGCCCGCGCTCGGCGCGGGCGCGCGGTTCGTCCTGGCGGGCGGCGCGATGCTGGCGATCCTCGCGGTGCGCGGCCGGACTGCGCGCGTCCTGCTCGTCACGCGGTCGCAGCTGCTGTGGTGCGGGGTGATCGGGACGCTGCTCGCGGCGGGCGGCAACGGGCTCGTGACCGTCGCCGAGCGCGACGTGCCGTCGGGGCTCGCCGCGCTGCTGATCGCGAGCGAGCCGCTGTGGATCGTCCTGCTGCGCAGCACGCGGGGCGACCGCGTCGCGGGCGCGACGGTCGGCGGCGTCGCGCTCGGCTTCGCGGGCGTCGGCGTCCTGCTGCTGCCGGGCGGGCGGCCCGACGACGTGCCGATCGGGATGGCGCTGCTGATCCTGGTGGCCGCCGTCTCGTGGGCGCTCGGGTCGTTCCTCTCCCCGCGCGTGGACCTCCCGAAGGACCCGCTCACGTCCACGGCGTGGTCGCTGCTGATCGGCGGGCTCGTGCTCGTGGTGGCGGGCCTGGTCGCGGGCGAGGGCGCGACGCTCGACGTCGGCGCGTTCTCCACCAAGTCGGTCCTGGCGTTCGCCTACCTCGTGGTCGTCGGCTCGATCGTCGCGTTCTCGTGCTACACGTGGGTCCTCGCGCACGCGCCGATCTCGCAGGTCTCGACCTACGCGTACGTGAACCCGGTGATCGCGGTGGCGCTCGGCGCGATCTTCCTGTCGGAGGACGTCGCGCTCGCGACGATCGCGGGGATGGTGCTCGTGGTCGCCTCGGTGGCGGTCATCGTGCGGCGCGAGAGCCGGGGTGAGTTGCGTGAGGCAACCGACTCCGATAGCGTGCCCGTTGCCTCACGCAACTGACCGCTTCTCCGAAGGGTAGGGCCATGAGCCATCGCGCTCGCGTCGCCGCCATCGTGTCGGTCGGGGTCTTCGTCGCCAGCCTCGACCTGTTCATCGTCAACATCGCGTTCCCCGACATCCAGCGGGACTTCAGCGGCACGTCGCTGGCGTCCCTGTCCTGGGTGCTCAACGCGTACGCCATCGTCTTCGCCGCGCTCCTGGTCCCCGCCGGGCGCTGGGCGGACCGGACGGGGCGCAAGCGCGCCTTCCTCGGCGGGCTCGCGCTGTTCACGGTCGCCTCGGCGATCTGCGCGATCGCGCCGTCGCTCGGCGTGCTCGTCGCCGCGCGCGTCGTGCAGGCGACCGGCGCCGCCATCCTGATGCCGGCCTCGCTCGGCCTGCTGCTGCCGGAGTTCCCGCCGGAGAAGCGCGGGCTCGCGATCGGCCTGTGGGCGGCGGTCGGCGGCACGGCGGCGGCGGCCGGGCCGGTCGTCGGCGGGCTGCTGGTCGAGCTGTCGTGGCGCTGGGTGTTCCTGGTGAACATCCCGGTCGGCATCGCGGCGATCGTCGCGGGCGCGCGGGTGCTGCGGGAGATCCGCGAGGAGGCGTCCCCGCAGCCGGACCTGCTCGGCGCGGGCGTGCTGACGGTCGCGGTCGCGACGCTGATCGGCGCGATCGTCGAGGGGCCGGACTGGGGCTGGGGCGATGGGCGCGTGCTGGGGCTGTTCGTCGCCGCCGTGGTGCTGCTCGTGGCCTTCGGCGTGCGCTCCGCGCGCCATCCGGTGCCGGTGGTCGAGCCCGCGCTGCTGAAGGTGCAGGCGTTCGCGGCGGCGAACGTCGCGGGCGTCTTCTTCTTCATCGGCTTCTCGGCGATGCTGCTCGGGAGCGTGCTGTGGCTGACCGAGGTCTGGGGCGAGACGGCGCTCGGCGCCGGGCTGAAGATCGCGCCGGGACCCTCGATGGCCGCGCTGTTCGCGGTCGGCGGCGGGATCCTGAGCGGGCGGATCGGGCCACGGGCGGTCGGCACCATCGGCGCCGTCCTGTTCGGTCTCGGCGGCCTCTGGTGGGCGACCCACCTCGGCGCCGGCGAGCACTACGCCGGCGACTACCTGCCGGGGATGCTGATCGGCGGCGCGGGCGTCGGCTTCGTGAACCCGGCGCTGGCGGGCGCGGCGACGGCGCAGCTGCCGCCGACGCGGCTCGCGACCGGCAGCGCGGTGCTGACCATGTCGCGGCAGCTGGGCTCCGCGCTCGGCGTGGCGCTGCTGGTGGCCGTGCTCGGGACGCCCTCGCCGGCCGACGTCGTGGACAGCTTCGACAACGCCTGGTGGATGATGGTCGTGGCGGCGTTCCTGTCCGCGGTGGGCTTCCTGTTCGTGGGGTCGCTGAAGGCCCACGAGGGGAGCATCGAGGAGGAGCTCGAGGCCGCCGTGGCGTCGATGGCGCCCGAGGTTGCGGCATGACTCGCGCGAAGCGCTCGCATGCCGGGCACATGACGACGGTGGACGACCCGCGCGAGACCGGCCGCACCCGCGCCGTCGCCTGGGACGACCCGGCGCCGATCCGCGACGCCGCCGCGGAGCTGACCGGCCTCGAGCTCATGCGCGCGATCGCCGCGGGCGACCTCCCCGCGCCACCCGTCGCCCAGCTCCTCGGCTTCACCATCGACCGCGTCGACGAGGGCAACGTCGTCTTCGCGATGGACCCGATCGAGGCCCACCAGAACCCCCTCGGCACCATCCACGGCGGCATCATCACGACGCTGCTCGACAGCGCCATGGGCTGCGCCGTCCACACCACCATCCCCGCCGGCGGGATGTACACCACCTTGGAGCTGAAGGTCAACTTCCTCCGCCCCGCCTTCGCGGGCGGGGCGCGCCTGCTCGCGGAGGGCACGGTGCTCAACCGCGGCTCGACCGCCGTGCTGGTCGAGGCGACGATCACGGACGCGGCGTCGGGCAAGAAGGTGGCGCACGCGACGTCGACGTGCCTGATCCTGCCGCCGCGCTAGCCGGGCGCGTCCGCTGGACCGAGCGCGCCCAGGCCACCGCGCGCGCCGCGAGGTCCAGCGCGGTCGCGCGGTCCACGGTGCCCGGAGAGCGCGCGCCGTAGCGCCCGGCCACGCCGTAGGGCGTGAGCAGATCGACCTGGTCGAGCGCCGGCGGCAGCACGCGGCCCGCGTCCTCGCAGAGCTGCGTCAGGACCGCGATGTTGTGCGTGAACGGAAAGCCCTCGCCGGCAGCGGCCAGCGCGGCCTTCAGCGCCTTCTCACCGCCTGCTGCGCGTGGAAGCCGCGATCGCCGCCGACACCGCGGGCACGTCGACGAGCGCGTGGGCGGCCGTCAGGTCGTCGGCGGCAAGCGCCAGCAGCTCGCGCGCGAGATCGGCCTGGTCGGCCATCAAGCGGCGAGGACGCGACCTTCGGCGAGCGCGGCGTGCACGAGGCTCCCGCGCACGTCGCCCCACTCGGCCGCCTCGCGCTCGCTGACGACCACGATCTCGACCGGCAGGCGCAGGTCGCGGACCGCCCGCATCAGCCGGACGGCCTCGAGCGCGGTGTTCTCGACCTGGGGCTCGATCACGAGCACGTCGATGTCGCTGCGCGGCGTCGCCGAGCCGCGCGCGTGGGAGCCGAAGAGGACGACGCGCGCGTTCGGCGCCTCGGCCGCCAGGCGGCGCCCGACCTCGCGGATGTTGGCCTCGTCGTCGGTCACGGCACGCAGCACGCTAGCGGCTCACGGGCCCCGCGATAGGCGTGGAGCACCGCATGGTGGCGGCGTCTTCCTCAGCTCACCGGCCGCTCGAACAGCGTCGACAGCACCACCTGCGTGTGCGTCCGCCGCACGCCCGGCGTGTCGCGCAGGCGCTCCAGCGCCTCCTCCAAGTGCTGGGTGTCGGTCGCGCGCACGTGGAGGATCGCGGACGCCTCGCCGGCCACCGTGTAGGCCGACTCGACCTCGGCGTGCGGCTCGATGGCCTTGCGGACCTCGGCCGCGGACATGCGGCCCTCGCAGTAGAGCGCCACGACGGCGTGGGTGTGCCACCCCATGGCGGCGGGGTCGACGACGGCGGCGTAGGAGCGGATGACGCCGTCGGCCTGGAGCTTGTCGACGCGGCGCTTGATCGCGGGCGCGCTCAGGCCGACGTGGCCGCCGATGTCCTGGAAGGAGCGGCGGGCGCTGTGGCGGAGCAGCGCAACGATCTGGCGGTCGATGTCGTCCATCTGCGCATCTTACGTCGCAAAGACGCAACAGATCGGTGTTGAGATGGCACACCCACCAGCGGATCATTCAGCCCATGCCTCCCGAGACGACCGCCGCGCCCACGCCCACGCACCACGGCCTGCAGGACTACATGCCGCTCAACGGCGTCGACCACGTGGAGCTCTTCGTCGGCAACGCCAAGCAGGCCGCGTTCTTCTACACGCGCGCCTACGGCTTCGAGCTGGTCGCCTACTCGGGCCTGGAGACCGGCGCGCGCGACCGCGCGTCCTACGTCGTCCAGCAGGGCCGCATCCGCCTCGTCTTCACCGGCGCGCTGCACTCCGACTCCCCCATCGCCGAGCACCAGCGCCTGCACGGCGACGGCGTCAAGGTCATCGCCTTGAGCGTGCCGGACGTCGACCACGCCTGGCACGAGGCGACCACGCGCGGCGCCGAGGGCGTCACGCCGCCGCACGACGCCACCGACGAGCACGGCACCGTCCGCCTCGCCACGATCAAGGCCTACGGCGAGACGCTCCACACCTTCGTCGGCCGCGCGGGCTACACCGGCCCGTTCCTCCCCGGCTACCGGCCGCGCGCCGACGGCAGCGAGGACACCGGGATGCTCCTGGCCATCGACCACATCGTCGGCAACGTCGAGCACATGGACCCATGGGTGAAGTACTACGAGGACGTCTTCAACATGAAGGAGATGCTCCACTTCACCGACGAGGCGATCTCGACCGAGTACTCCGCCCTGATGTCGAAGGTCGTCGCCGACGGCAAGGGGATCGTCAAGTTCCCCATCAACGAGCCCGCCGAGGGCAAGCGCAAGTCGCAGATCGAGGAGTACCTCGAGTTCTACGAGGGCCCCGGCGCCCAGCACCTCGCGGTCGCCACGCGCGACATCGTCGCCACGGTCGCCGAGCTGCGCCGCCGCGGCGTCGAGTTCCTCGACATTCCGGGCTCCTACTACGACGAGGTCCCCGGCCGCGTCCCCGAGGTCGCGCCGATCATCGACGACCTGCGCGCGCAGGGCATCCTCGTCGACCGCGACGACGAGGGCTACCTCCTGCAGATCTTCACCAAGCCCGTCGGCGACCGCCCCACGGTGTTCTTCGAGGTCATCGAGCGCCACGGCGCCCGCGGCTTCGGCGACGGCAACTTCAAGGCGCTCTTTGAGGCCCTGGAGCGCGAGCAGGACCTGCGGGGCAACCTGTAGGGGTAGGGTCGAGCGCATGCGCTACCTGAGCCTGGGCGACGTTCCCCCCAAGCGCCACGCGCAGTTCCGCCGCGACGGCGCGCTGCTGACCGAGGAGGTCCTCGGCTACGAGGGCTTCAGCGGCAACGAGACGATCCTCTACCACCTGCACTCGCCGTGCCGGCTGGCAGAGGTCGGCGGCTTCGCGCCGATCCGGCGCGAGGAGTGGGTGCCGGACGCGCACGTCCACCGGCTCGCCGACGTCAACGCCGCACCCGCGGGCGGCGACCCGGTCTTCGGCCGCCAGCTGTTGATGTACAACGACGACCTCGAGGTCTCGATCGTCAAGCCGACCGAGGCGATGGACGGCTTCCACCGCAACGGCGAGGGCGACGAGGTCGTCTACGTCCACCGCGGCGGCGGCAAGCTGCGCACGAACTTCGGCCCGGTGCTGTTCACCGAGCGCGACTACGTCGTCATCCCGCGCGGGACGACCTACCGCTTCGAGCCGGACCCCGGCCTCGAGCAGTTCTGGGTGTGCTTCCACACGCCGGGCGAGATCGAGACGCCGCAGCGCTACCGCAACCGCTACGGCCAGCTGCTCGAGCACGCGCCCTACTCGCAGCGCGACTTCCACGGCCCGATCGAGCTGGAGACCCACGACGAGGAGGGCGAGCACACGCTCCACCTCCGGGTCCGCGGCGGCGTCCAGCAGTACCTGCTGGACCGCCACCCCTTCGACGTCGTCGGCTGGGACGGCTACGTGTTCCCCTACACCTTCAACGCCGACGACTTCGAGCCGCGCGCCGGCCGCTTCCACCTCCCGCCGCCCGCGCACCAGACCTTCCAGGGCCCCAACTTCGTCATCTGCACCTTCGCGCCGCGGATGCTCGACTGGGATCCCGAGGCGGTGCCGCTGCCCTACCACCACTCGAACATCCAGTCCGAGGAGGTGATGTTCTACGCCGCCGGGGACTACGCCGCGCGCAAGGGCGTCGACGTCGGCTGCCTCACGCTGCACCCCTCCGGCCTGCCGCACGGCCCGCAGCCCGGGACGGTCGAGAAGGCGCTCGGCAAGACCGAGACCAACGAGCTCGCGATCATGTGGGACACGTTCAAGCCGCTGAAGCTCGCGGCGCTGTGGCGCGACCACGACGACCCCTCCTACGCCTACTCGTGGAACCCCGAGCGCACCGGCGCGGCATGATGGCCGCGTGGCGCTCTTCGCACTGGACGCGGTGACCGTCGCGGGCGTCGAGCGCCCGCGGCTGCTCGACGTCACGCTCGCGCTTCCCGACGGCGGCATCACCGTGCTGCAGGGGCCCTCGGGCTCGGGGAAGTCCACGCTCCTGCGGCTGCTCAACCGGCTCGAGGCGCCCGCCTCCGGGACGGTCCGCTACCGCGGCGAGGACCTCGCGGCGCGCGACGTGCTCGCCCACCGGCGCGAGGTCGGGATGGTCTTCCAGGCGCCGGTCCTCTTCCCCGGCACGGTCGCCGACAACCTCGCCGTCGCCGCGCCGCTCGACCCGCCCGCCGCGCTGCTCGAGCGCGCCGGCCTCCCGGCCGCGTTCCTGACCCGCGAGGCCGGGACGCTCTCGGGCGGCGAGGCCCAGCGCGCCTGCCTGGCCCGCGCGCTCGGGACGCGCCCGCGCGTCCTGCTCATGGACGAGCCGACCTCCGCGCTCGACCACGACGCCGCGCGGGTCATCGAGCGCCTCGCGCGGACGCTCGCCGACGACGGCGTGTCGATCGTGCTCGTCAGCCACGACCGCGCCCAGGCGGCGCGGCTGGGCGATCGCGTGATCGCGCTGCGCGACGGGCGCGTGGCGGCGGAGGCCCGCGCGTGAGGGCCGCGACGCTCCGCGCGCGGGCGCTCGGGCGCCGCGCCCCCGCGGCGGAGGCGCACGTGAGGGCCGCGACGCCGCACGCGCGGGCGCTCGCGCGCCGCGCCCCCGCCGCGGAGGCCCGCGCGTGAGGGGCGACGTCGGCTGGTGGGGCCTCGCCGCCTCGCTGCTCATGATCGCCGCCGTCGCGGCGGTCTCCTTCCGGCAGAAGCTGCGGCTGGAGCGCGATCTCGCGATCGCGGTCGGGCGCTCGCTCGCGCAGATGCTGCTCGTCGGCGCCGCGCTGGGGCTGGTCGTCGACCCGGACACGTGGATCGGCTGGTCGTTCCTGTGGGTCGCCGGCATGGTCGTCTTCGCGGCGGTCACCGTCAGCCGGCGCGCGCCGATGCTGCCCGGCGTCCTCGGCGTCGCGCTCGTCGCGATGGCGGGCAGCGCGATCACCGGCCTCGGGCTCCTGTTCGCGCTCGGGATCTTCCCCGTCGCGGGCCGCACCGTCGTGCCCGTCGCGGGCATGGTCCTCGGGAACTCGCTCGCCGCCGGCGTGCTGACGATCCGGCGGCTCGTGGAGGCGGTCTCGGAGCGCCGCGCCGACCTCGAGGCGCGGCTCGCGCTCGGCCTGCCGTGGCAGCGGGCCGTCCGCCCCACCGTCCGCCAGGTGCTGCGGACCGGGATCGCGCCCGACGTCGAGCGGCTCAAGGCGCTCGGCATCGTCGTCCTGCCCGGCGCGATGACCGGCCTGATCCTCGCGGGCGTCGACCCGCTCGAGGCCGTGCGCGTCCAGCTCGCGCTCCTCTACGTGATCCTCGGCGCGGTCACCACCACCGCCTCCGTCATCGCGCTGCTCGGCACCCGCCGCCTGTTCACCGCCGACCACCGCCTCCTGCCGCTCGCGCGCAGCACGCAGGACGAGGGGTGACGCGCTCCCGCGGGCTAAGGTCGACCCCATGAACTTCACCTGGCAGGACGGCGAGCGCACGATCCGCTTCGGCCGCGGCGCGATCGCCGACGCGCCGGAGCTCCTGGGCGGCGAGAAGTACATCCTGCTCACGACCGGGCGCGCGGAGGCCGCCGCGCCCGACGTCGTCGCGAGCGCCCACGCCGTCCACCACGTCGGCCCCGGCAACGTCGACGCGCTGGCCGCCGACCTCCACGGCGCCGTCGGCGGCGCCAGGCTGCTCGTCGCGCTCGGCGGCGGACGCGTCATCGACACCGCCAAGGCGCTCGCCGGCGCCCGCGAGGGCGTCCGCGCCGCCGCGATCCCGACGACGCTCAGCGCCGCCGAGATGACGAAGATCCACCGCAAGCCCGCGGGCCACGAGTCCACCGCGAGCAACGTGCGCGCCGCGATCGTCATCAACGACCCGGACCTCTCCGCCTCCCAGCCCGTCACCGAGCTCGCGGCCTCCTCGGCCAACGCGCTCGCCCACGCCGTCGAGGCGCCGGTCACGATCCACGCCTCGACCGTCCCGACGCTCGCCGCCCGCGAGGCGACGCGGCTCATCGACGTCGCCTGGCTCGTCGAGGGCGAGGACCCCTCCCACACCGGCCGCGAGCAGCTCGCCCACGCAGCGCTCCTCAGCGGCTACGGGATCGACGCCGCGCGCTACGGCCTCAGCCATGTGCTCAGCCAGACGCTCGTGCGCGTCGGCGGCGCGGGCCACGGCCAGGCCAACGCCGCGGTCCTCCCCGCCGCGATCGCCGCGCTCGAGCGCCGCAACCCCGGCCGCGTCGACCCCGACGGCACGCTCGGCGAGCTCGCCCGCCGCCTCGCCCGGCGCGCCGGCGCCGACGGGATCCGCCGCCTCGGCGTCCCCGAGGAGCGCCTCGACGACTGCGCCGACGCCGCCGCCCAGCGTCCCGACCTCGCCTTCACCCCGCCCGCCGCCGACCGCGACGAGCTGCGGGCGATCTACCAGGAGGCCTGGTAGGTCGCGCGCCGCCCAGCGGTCCCGCGGTGAACGTTCCGAGAAGTCGTGTATTGGAGCGCGCCGCTCATGGGTAGGGTCGCCGCCATGTCCGAACAGACCTACGCCCCGCCCGCCGGCGCCTCCACCAGCAACGCCCGCGCCGGCTTCTGGATCCGCTTCGGCGCCTCGTTCCTCGACGGCATCATCATCGGGATCGTCGCGGTGCCGCTCGAGCTCGGCCTCAAGGGCGCGGGCTACGGCCTCGCGCTGCTCCTCACCGCCGCCTACTACACGTACTTCGAGGGCACCGAGGACGGCCAGACGATCGGCAAGCGCGCGTGCGGCATCAGCGTGCAGTCCGTCGACGGCGGCTCGATCGGCCACCTCCGCGCCTTCCTGCGCTTCATCGGCCGCTACATCTCGGCGATCCCGATCGGCCTCGGCTACTTCTGGATGCTCTGGGACCCCAACAAGCAGACCTGGCACGACAAGATCGCCAACTCGGTCGTCGTCCCCGCCTAGCCCCCGGCGATCACCACCGGCGACAGCACCACCGGGCCGGCGAGCGGGTCCAGCTCGTCGGCCTGGCTCGTCCCGGCCGGCGTCAGGACGTCCATGGCCTTCGGCACGGACCCCGGATCCACCGAGCAGACCGGCGCGTCGTCGCCCGCCGCGCAGACGCCGAACTGGTAGTCCTGCGGCGTCGGCTGGAAGCCGCGCGCCTGGTCGGCGCTGAAGCCGTCCTGGCCGTGGAGCACCACCGTGAAGCCCCAGCCGGGACCCGGCGTCCCGAGCGTGGCCTTCGGCACGCTGAACGTGATGTAGCGCGAGATCGCGTTGGCGCTGATCGTCACCGTGCCGAGCGCGTTGCCGGCCGGGTCGCGGTAGAGCTGCCCGAAGCCCTGCACCTCGATCAGGCGGCTCCACGCCCCGGCCGGCGCGACCGTGTAGTTGCGCGAGGCGTAGGAGGCGGCGGTCGAGGTCGACGTCGCGTCCGGGTCGTGGACGAAGACGTCGATCAGCTGCGCCCCGAGCGGGCTCCCGAACGTGTTGGTCAGGTCGCGCGTGCGGACGCGGAAGATGATGTTCTCGCCCCCGTCGAAGACCTGGAGCTGCTGCAGGTCGTAGGCGCCGTCGTGGAAGTCGCCCGCGGTCGGGTACTGGAACGTGCCCGCCCCGTGGTCGTCGCCGTCGGGGTCGTCGAACTGCGCGATCAGCGTCCCGGGGACGAAGTCGAAGACGACCGTCCGGACCTCGCGCCCGGTCGCGCCCGACGGGCTCGTCGCCACGACGTTGAGGACCGAGGTGCCGCCGGTGAGCGGGACGTCGACGCTGAACGTGCCGTCGTCGCCGGCGGTCCCCGTGGCGCTCGTCGTCGCGTTGTCCTTGTCGGTGTTGGACGCCGAGATGGCGATGGCGTTGCCCGGCGCCGTCGTGCCCTGGACGGTCACGGCGCCGTCGACCGCCGACGCGTCGGCCGGCGAGGTCACGGTCAGCGGCGTCTCGCCCTGCGCGTGCGCGATGTAGCGGTCGGTCGTGGAGGCGGGGGTGTCGAGCTGGCGGCCCGCCGCGGCGTCGAGCGTCAGCCGCACGAACTGGCCGGCCGACCACGTCAGCGCGCTCGCGCTGCCCGCGGGCTTGCCGTCCTGGAAGCCGATCGAGGCCTGCGTCGGGTCCGTCCCGAACGGCGAGGCCGGCAGGTCCGGGAGCTCCCACGCCTGCTCGGGGATCAGCCCGACGCCGGAGCTCATCGCCGCCATCGCCTGCAGCCGCGAGATCGCGCCCGCCATGTCGCCGCGCGCGACCTCCCACTGCCCGCGCTCGCCGGCGAGGACCGGCCACAGGTGGCCGGTGCCCTGGTTGCTCGGCGGCCAGGGCCGCCCGTCGCTCGCGCGGTCCCCGTAGCCGTCGCCGTTGTAGCGGTAGAACCCGTCGCCGGAGGGCGTGCTGCGCTTGATCGCCGCGTCGACGACGGCCAGCGAGCGGACGACGTCCGGGTCGTCGGCGGGCAGCAGCCCGAGGCGCGTGTACTCGAGGAAGCCCTGGTCGATGACGTCGTGCTGGTCGAGCGTCGGCCCGCCGTTGCCCAGGTTGTAGGTGATGGCCGCGTTCGGGTCGCCGGTCTTCGAGAGGCGGATGAAGTACGGCTCGTCGCTCCGTGGCCCGTTGGTCGTCAGCGTCCACGCCTTCAGGTTGCGCTGGAACTCGTCGGCCACGCCGCGGTAGACCTGCGCGGAGGTCGCGTCGCCGTTGCGCTCGGCGATCTCGGCGGCCGCGACGAGCCCGGCGACCTCGGCCGCGATCGTGGACGGCGAGTAGCCGCTCTGCTCCTCCCAGCGCTCGTTGCCGTACGACGGCCCGTGGGCGATGACGAAGTCCGCCGCGGGCTTGATGTGGTCCTCGTAGTAGCCCTTGCCCGTCAGGCCGAAGGCGAGCGCCATCACGATCGGGTAGGCGCACTCGTCGAGCTGCGTGCCGAACGAGTCGGGCGCGACCTTGCCGTTGGTGAGGCTGTTGCGGGGCATCGAGCCGTCCGGCAGCTGCTGGCGCTCGAAGAGGAAGCGCGTCATGTCGCGCGCGGTGTCGCGGTCGCCCGCGACGTAGAGCGCCGTCCACGCCTCGTAGAGGTCGCGGGCGAAGACCTCGCGGTAGGACCCGAAGTAGGTGGTCGCCGGGTCGCCCGCGGAGACCGCCTGGCCCCACGGCGAGGCCATCGCCGCGGCGACCGCGCCCGGGAACGTCTTGTCCTCGGCGGTCTTCACGTAGTTGGCGCTGACGTAGTACTCGCCGAGGATCGCGTCCCAGGCCGAGCGCGAGACGCCGGCCGGGCGCTGCGGGCGGCGCAGGCCCGCGTCGTAGCGCAGCCAGCCCGCGGCGTAGCGGGCGGCCAAGGCGTAGGGGTTGGTCCGCAGCGACGCGCGCGCGGTCGCCGCCGCGGCGCTCGCGGTCGTCCCGAAGCCGAGGTCGAGCGAGAACGCGCCGTCGCGGCCGAGGTCGACCTCGGCGGTCTGCACGAGGTTGCCGGGCGCGGCCGTCGCGGCGTGCGTGGCGGTCAGGCGATGCGCCGCGTCGAGCTGCGCGAGGCCGTCGGAGGCCTGGCCCGCGAAGCCGTTGGACACCGACTTGAACGGCCGGTCGGCGTCGAGCGCGCTGAAGACCGGGACGGCGTAGTCGCGGTTCGGCGCGTTGGTGGCGGTGACGGGGTCGGAGCCGATCAGGACGTCGTGGCCGCCGGCGCGCAGGACCGCGCCCGCGTCCGGGCCGCCGTTGCCGTCGCCCCCACCGCCGTTGCCGTTGAGCGTCGGGTCGAAGCGGACGTAGAGGTGGAGGTCGCGCAGCCTCCCGCGGAGCGCGATCAGCCGGCTGCGGGTGACGACCGTGTCGCGCGCGGCGTCGGTCAGGTAGTCGGTGACGATCCGGTAGCGGCCGGACTTCGCCGTCGCGGTGACGCGGCAGCTCGGGACGCGGTCCTCGAGCGCGCGCACGGTGTAGGTCATGTCGCGCGTCTGGAGGTCGGTGAACGACGCGCCGTCGGTGACCACGTACTGCAGGGTCTCGACGTTGGTGGTGTCGTTGGTCGGGAAGTACACGTCGCTGAGGACGCCGTCCGCGACCGTGAACCAGACCTTCGACGTCCGGTTGCGCGCGGTCCCGACGCAGTCCTTGCGGGCGAGGTCGAAGTGCGAGAGCGCGCCGGGCCCGTCGGCGGCGGGCGGCCCGGCCGCGGGCGGCGGCGGCGGCGTGGGCGGGTGGTGACCCCCGCCGTGCCCATGGCCGTTCCCGTGCGCCGCGGCGCTCCCGGACGGCACGGCGAACGCGGCGAGCACGACGACCCCAGCGAGCACACGACGATGCATTGGACCTCTCCGACCACGAGCGGCGATCCCTGCCGGTTGACCCTTCCTGCGGCTGCGCCGCGAACGTACACCGGGCCGCGCGCGCAGGGGAAGCGGGCGGGTCGCCGGCTGACATCCGCCAGGTTGGCCGAACCCCGGCGCAGGTGTGGCGATCGCCCACCTTGGTGGTCTAGCCCACCGCGCCGCGCGGCGGCACACTCATCCCATGACCCGCAAGACCCTCCTCCCCCTCATCGCCGTCGCCGCGGCCGCCGTCGTCCCCACGACGGCCGCCCTCGCCGCCGGCTCCGCGCCCAGCCCGACCGCGGCCACCGCCGCGAGCGTGAAGATCGACTCCGGCTTCGCCTACTACGACAGCTACAAGCCGCTCAACCGCAGGCTCATCGTCGTGGTCGTCAAGACCCACGGCCAGCTGCCGCGCCGCTTCGACGGCCTGATCCGCGCCGGCGGCTCCCTGGCCGGCCACCACGGCGGCTCGGTCGGCTCCGTCGGCGGCCGCGCCTCGCGCTGCTACACCTTCACCATCCCGCTGAAGGACGGCCGCTTCTACCCGACCGACGGCAGCGGCAAGGGCGCCAAGGGCAGCCCCGGCCGCTACCCCGTGACGATCACGGCCAAGGACGCCGACGGCAAGGCCGTCACCTCGACCAAGACCATCACCTTGCGCGACCGCAAGGGCGGCGACCGCTCGGGCAAGCCGCTCGGCTGCTAGCCCGCGGCCGCGGTCAGCTCCTCCGACAACGCCCACAGCCGCCGGCGCGCCTGCGCGTCGGCGGCCTGGGCGTCCGGGACCGCCTCGCGGAGCCCGTCGAAGAAGCGCCCCGTCACGCCCGCGAGCGCCGGATCGGCGACGAGGCGCAGCGTCGCCTCGACGCCCTCCTCCAGCGTCGAGATCGGCGCGTGCACCATCTTGGTCGGCATGTACGTCGCCGGGTGCAGGGCGTTGACCGTGACGTCCACCCGCGGCGCCAGCTCGAAGGTGTACAAGATCTGCGCGAGCTTGCTCTGGCAGTACGCGCGCGAGCCCGAGTAGCCGTGCTCGAGCATCACGTCGTCGAAGTCGATCGCCTGCTGGCCGAGCGAGGAGACGTTGACGATCCGCTCGGTGACGATCGGCAGCAGCCGCTGGGTGAGCGCGAAGCCGGCGAGGTGGTTGACCGCGAAGCGCAGCTCGTAGCCGTCGGCGCTGAGCTCGCGCTCCTCGACCCGCCCGGTGCGCGCGCCGATCCCGGCGTTGTTGACCAGGACGTCGACGCGCGGCTCGGCGTCGAGCAGCGCGGCGGCGAGCGCCCGGACCTCGGCGAGCGACGCGAGGTCCGCGCGGTGGGACCGCACGCGGTCGCCGCCGTCGAGCCCGGCGACCGTGTCGGCGATCCGCTCGGCGCTGCGGCCGTGGACGAGCACGGTCGCGCCGGCGTCGAGCACCTCCCGCGCGAGCGCCCGGCCGAGGCCGTCGGTCGCCCCCGTGATCAGCACCACCTTGCCGTCCAGGTCGAAGCGCGCCATGGCGCTCGACGGTAGCGCTAGGAGATCGCGCCCACGGCGGTGGACCGCATCGCCGCCGAGCCGCGCGCGTTCGACGCGGTCACGCTCACCCGCAGGTAGCGCGCCCGATCGGAGGTCGTCAGCGTGTAGGTCGAGGACGTCGCCCCCGCGACGTTCACGCAGGAGGCGACGGCCAGCGTCGTGCAACGCAGCCACTGGTAGGCGTAGCTCGGCGACGTGCCCGTCCACGTGCCGGTGCTCGAGGTCAGGACGGACCCGACGCGCGAGGTCCCGGTGATCGCCGGGCCCACCGTGTTGACGGGCGCGACCACCACCGCGCCGCCGCTCCCGGTCACGAGCGCCGTCACCACCGAGCGCATCGTCGCCGACCCGCGCGCGTTCGACGCGGTCACCGCGATCCGCAGGTACCGGCCCACGTCGCCCGAGCCGAGCGTGTACGTCGCGGACGTCGCCCCGGCGATCGCCGAGCACGTCGCGACCGCCAGGGTCGTGCAGCGCAGCCACGAGTAGGCGTAGGACGGCGAGGTCCCGGTCCACGTTCCGGTTGTCGCGGTCAGCGTGCTCCCCGACGCCGCGCTCCCCGAGATCGTCGGGTAGGCCGTGTTGACCGGCGCCACCACGACCGGGCCGGCGATCGGCCCCGCGACCACCGAGCGCATCATCCCCGCGCCCTGGCCGTTGGTGCCCACCACGCGCACGCGCAGGTACCGGGCGAGGTCCGCGCTCACCGGGGTGTAGGTGCGCGCCGTCGCGCCGGGGATGTCCGCGCACGTGGCGACCGCGGCGGTCGTGCAGCGCAGCCACGAGTAGGTGTAGGCGATGGTCGCCGCGCCGGTCCAGGTGCCGTTGGTCGTGCTCAGCGTCCCGCCGACCGTCGCCGAGCCGCTGATCACCGGGCCGACGGTGTTGGCCGGCACCGCGCTCGGCGTCGTCGGGAACGCCGTGCTCGCCATGTCGCCGTAGTAGCGGCCGGCGATCGCCTTCGACGGCGCGCCGTTGAACACGTTCAGTGGCGCCGCGGCCGCCGCGCTGCCCGCCGCCGCCAACATGATGGACTTCACGACCGCGGGGGTCTGCCCCCAGCACGGGCCGTGCGCGCCGTTCTCGCCCTCGCACAGCGCGACCAGGCCGGTCACGTGCGGGCTCGCCATGCTCGTGCCCGACATGGTGGCGTAGCCGCCGCCGGGCGCGGTCGAGCGGATGCAGGAGCCGGGCGCCGCGATCGTGTGCGCGACGTCGACCGCGCGCGTGGCGAAGTTCGAGTAGCTGGCGGGCTGGTCGTCGCCGTTGCCGATGCAGCTGAGCCCGCCGCCGACGCCGCCCGGCAGGCCGTCGGAGTCCGAGACCGACGTGACCGTCAGGACCTCGCCGTAGTTCGCGGGTGAGAACGTCTGCTCGTCGGCGGTCGAGTTGCCCGCCGCGACCACGTAGGTCACGCCCGCCGCGACGCTGTTGCAGATCGCGACGTGCTCGGGGTCGTTGACCGTCCGGCCGCAGTTGTCGTTCGGCGCCGCGCCCCCGCCGAGGCTCATGTTGGCCACCGCGATGTCGTTGGCCGGGTCGCCGTCGGTGCGCGTCGCGGTGACCCAGTCGATCCCGCAGATCACCTGCGAGGTGTAGCCCGAGCCGTTCGCGCCCAGGACCCGGACCGCGAAGATCTTCGTGCCGGGCGCGACGCCGACGGCGCCCGAGCCGTCGTTGCGCGCCCCGATCGTCCCGGCGACGTGCGTCCCGTGGCCGTTGCCGTCGGTCGGCACGCCGGTGCCGTTGCAGCTCGTGCCCGCGACCGCGTTGAGGTCGGGGTGGCTCAGGTCGATCCCCGTGTCGATCACCGCGACGTTCGCGCTGCTCGCCTGGCGCACGTCGGTCCCGACCGCCGCGCCGACGCGGCGCACGCCCGCGGGGATGTTGTCCCCCGCCTGCATCGGCACCAGGCCCGTCGCCGTGACCGGCTTGTCGGCCACGACGCGCGCCACGCGCGGGTCGTCGCGCACCGCGTCGAGGTCGTGGGCGTCGAGCTTCGCGGCGAAGCCGTGCAGCGCGTCGTCGTAGCGCTGGGAGGTCGCGAAGTGCTCGTCGGCGGCGAGCTCGGAGGTCGCCGCGCGCGCCGCGGGCGCCGAGGACTTCTCGAACACCACGATGTAGGGCCTGGCCTCGTCGGCCGACGCGGTCGCGGCGACGCAGGGCGGGAGCGCGAGACCAACGAGGAGCGCCAGCGCGGGGACGAGGCGGCGGGGTGAAGCGGACATGGCCCGTCCCGTTTCGGGACGGCGATCGCGCGCCTGGACCTTTATCCGGTCCTTTGGACCGGTGTCGTACGCGCTCCGCTAGGAGATCTTCAGCAGGACGATCGTGTTCACCGCGAAGAGCAACGCGAAGAAGACGGTCCAGCGGTTCAGGTTGCGCTCCACCAGCGAGCCGCCACCCAGCGAGCCCTGCCCCGAGCCGACCCCGAACGCGCCGGAGAGCCCCGCGTCCTTCCCGGAGTGCATGAGCACCAGGAAGATCAGGGCGATGCAGATGCCGACCTGCACGACGGAGAGGATCGTTTCGAGCATGACCCGCTGAATGCTAGATGGTCGGTGCGGAATTCGCACGGTCGTGCGCGATTCCGACCGACCATCTAGTCGCCCGAGGCGCCCAGCGCATCCAGCTTGCGCAGCAGCTCCATGGCCTCCGCGCGCAGCTGGCGGTCGATCGCCTTGTAGTCGACCTCCGACAGCTTCCCGGTCCGGAAGTCCATCTCCGCCTCCCGGATCTCGCGGTAGCGCGCCTCCTTGGCCGCCTCGAGATCCTCGAGCTGCGACTGGTAGGCCGCGTCGTCGGCCTCGGCGCGGCCGCCGCGCAGCGGCCCGGCCACGACGTAGCCCGCCGCGCTCGCCGCCGCCAGGACCCCCACCACCGCGATCACGTCCATGCCGCCCGGACCCGCGCGGCTACGCGCGTCCCAGCTCGCGCGCGACGCGCGCGGCGTAGCCGGCCGTCGCGCGGCGGTGCGCGAGGTCGGCCGTCGGCCAGATGCAGATGAGGCCACCGAGGAAGACGACCAGCGCGCCGAGCCAGATCCAGGTCACCATCGGCGAGACGATCAGCCGGAACGTCGCCGGCGGCGCGCTCTTGGCGTAGTTGTCGGTCAGCGTGCGGATCGTGGTCCCCAGCGCCGCCGAGTACGCCTTCTGGTCCATCTTGCCCGAGGCGTTGCGGAAGACCGCGTCGCCCTTCTTGACGATCGCGAGCGTCGGGTCGAGGTCCGGCGTGACCGCGCTCCAGATGTCGAGGCCGAGCCCGGCCTTCATCGCGATCTCGCTCGTCGACTCGCCGTCGAAGTAGCGGCCGACCGCACCGGCGAACGGCGCGCCCTCGATCGGGTAGTAGCCGCGCTCGGGCCGCAGCACCGTGAGCTTCTTGTCGTGCTTGAAGACCGTGAGCTTCGCGCCGAAGACGAGCCGCTCGACGCCGTCGGCCGTCACGTCGATCCGGGACGTCGGCCCGTCGTAGCGCGCCGTGTAGCCGCGCCCGAGGTTCGTCACCTGGCCCTTCTTCAGCTCGACCGTGTGGACGTGCTGGAAGGCCGACGACGCCGCGACGCCGATGAACAGCACCGCCATCCCGAGGTGGATCGTGTAGCCGCCGTAGCGCCGGCGGTTGCGGCGGATCAGCGTCAGGAACGCGAGCGGCGCGGGCTCGCCCGTCATCGCCTTGCGGGCGCGCACGCCGCGCGAGAACTCCTGGACGATCGTGCCGATCGCGAACGCCGCGAAGGCGAACATGATGAGCGCGAACGGCCGGCCCGCGACGCCGAAGGGGATCAGCGCGATCGCCGTCACCACGCCCGCGACGAGCGGCCAGACGAAGTTGCGGCGCGCGTTCTTCGGCGTCGCGCGGCGCCATGCGATGACCGGCCCGACGCCCGAGAGCAGCACGAGCGCGAGGGCCAGCGGGACGACGTACTTGTCGTACCAGGGCGGCCCGAGCGACTGCTTGTTGCCGGTCAGCGCCTCGGAGATCAGCGGGAAGAACGTCCCCCAGAAGACGACGAACGCCATCCCGACCAACACGATGTTGTTGCCGAGGAAGATCGCCTCGCGCGAGAGCAGCGAGTCGAGCTTGTGCTCGGAGCGGAGCACGTCGCGGCGCGAGACCACCAGCGCGACCGAGCCCGCGACCATCAGCCCGATCAGCACCACGAACGGCACGCCGAGCGTCGAGGCGCCGAAGGCGTGGATCGAGTCCAGGATCCCCGAGCGGACGAGGAACGTGCCGAGGATCGCGAGCGTGCCGGTCGCGAGGATCAGCGACGCGTTCCACGTCTTCAGCATCCCGCGCTTCTCCTGCACCATGATCGAGTGCAGGAACGCGGTGCCGGTCAGCCACGGCAGCAGCGACGCGTTCTCCACCGGGTCCCACGCCCAGTAGCCGCCCCAGCCGAGCTCGGCGTAGGACCAGCGCGCGCCGAGCAGGATCCCGACGCCGAGGAAGAGCCAGGCGCCGAGCGCGAAGCGGCGCGTCGCGGAGATCCACTCCGCGTCGACCCGCCGCACGACCAGCGCGCCGACCGCGAAGGCGAACGGCACCGCCCACAGCGTGTAGCCGCTGTAGAGCATCGGCGGGTGGATCATCATCGACGGGTGGCGCAGCAGCGGGTTGAGGCCCGTGCCGTCGACCGGCGTGACCGGCAGCGTGTCGAACGGCGAGACCGCGAAGACGAGCAGGCCGCCGAAGAACGTCGCGAAGCCCATGAGCGTCGCGATCGCGTAGGGCTGCACGTCGCGCATCCGGTTGCGCGTCAGGAAGATGACGAGGCTCGACCACATCGAGAGCAGCCACAGCCAGAGCAGCAGCGAGCCCTCCTGCGAGGACCACGCGGCGGCCGCCTTGTAGAAGAACGGTGTCGTGATCGAGGAGTGCGACTGGACGACGCTGAACGAGAAGTCGTTGCGCAGGAACGCGAGCTCGAGGACGACGAACGCGGCGGTCGTCAGCCCCGCGAGCGCGTACACGGCGCGGCGCGCGCTCGTGACCCACTCGCGCCGGCCGGCGATCCCGCCGTAGAGCGCGGCGACCACGCCGTAGACCGCGACGGCGAACGCCAGGAACGTCAGACCACGGCCGAGATCCGCCATCCGGACCTCAGGTCTTCTGGGTCTTGGACTGCTCTTGGAACTTCGACGGGCACTTCGTCACGAGCGAGTCCTTCTCGCCCACGAACGTGCTGCCCTGGCGCTTCACGGTGACGATGACCTCGCGGCCGCCGCGGAACGTGTCGGCCACGGAGCCCGTGTAGCTGATCGGCACCGACGCGGTGCCGTTGCGATCGCGGACGCGGAACTGGTAGGTCGTCCCGGTCTTCTTGATCGAGCCGTCGACGACCTTGCCGGTCAGCTGGTAGCTGCGGCCGAGGTCGGAGCTCGCGAGGAGCTGCGACGGAGAGCGCGCCTCGGAGGAGGCGCTGAAGCTGGTGTAGACGAGCGCGACGGCCAGGATGACGGCGGCGCTCAGCGCCACGACCAGTCGTACGCGGCGCTTGCGTGCGGGGTCCATCGCGACGCAGTATCGCAGCCTCGGCGGCTCCCCTGCTCCACCATCGGACACCACGAGTGGTTAGGGGACGCGTCCAGGCGCGCTCAAGCGCCACGTTGGTCCGACGATCACCCGGAGCGAAACCTCCCGGCCCTCGTGGTGTCATGGAGGTTGCAGACCCCCACCATGCGCGTCCGCCCTCTTCGCCCCACCGAACGTCGAGCTCGAACCGAGCGCCGCCCGCACGTCTTCGGACGTCCGGCCGACACGGAGGAGCCCGCTCCCACCGCCCCTGCCACGGCCCCGGAGCACCTGGTCGACGAGCATCTGGCCGAGCGGCGCCACCGCGCGTCGGTCACCCCGCAGGACACGGCGCTGTACGGCTGCTCCTGCGGGTTCCAGTTTCAGGCGTCGGTCTCGACGTCGGTCAGCTGCCCGCACTGCGGGACCGGCCAGGCCTGGTAGCGCCGCCCGCGCCTGCTAGACCTGCGGTCCCCATGGCGACCGCCGACCTCACCGTGATCGGGCTGGGCCGCAGCGACCCGAGCGCCAGCCGCTACATCGCCGCGATCCAGCGCAAGCTGGCCGCGCAGGACCGCGTCAAGCACGTCCTCCACGCGATGGGCACGTCGCTCGAGGGCGAGACCGCGGACATCCTCGCGCTCGTCGGCGAGCTGCACGCGGTCCCGTTCGAGCTCGGCCTGCCCCGCGTCTACACCGTGCTCAAGCTCGACGAGCGCCGCGACAAGCCGCAGACGCTGGCCGACAAGGTGGCGTCGGTGGAGCGGCTGCTGGGCGAGGCGGAGGCGTAGGCCGCCGCCCGCAAGTTTCCGGGAACGCGTGCGTTCCCGCTCCCATGGGTCGATTCCTGGGGAGGGCGATCGCGGTGGCGGTCGTGGCGGGTGCGATGGTGGCGGGCGGCGCGACGGGCGCGTCCGCGGCGCAGGACAGCGGTGGGACGTGGTCGTCCTACACGCGGCCCGCGCAGTACGCGGAGGTCACCGACAAGGACGTGCCGATCACGATGTCGGACGGCACGGTGCTGCGCGCGAACATCGCGCACCCGGACGCGCCGGGCCGGTTCCCCGTGCTGATCACGCAGACGCCGTACGGCAAGGACGGGGCCGGGGTCGCGCTCGGCGGCGCGTCCGACGCGCTCGTGGAGCGCGGCTACGTGCAGATCACCGTCGACGTGCGCGGCACCGGCGCCTCACAGGGCTCCTGGGACTCCTTCGGCCCCAACGAGCAGCACGACGGCTACGACCTGGTCGAGTGGGCCGCGCGGCAGCCGTGGAGCACCGGCGCCGTCGGGCTCGACGGGCCGTCCTACATGGGGCTCAACCAGCTCTACACCGCGGCGCTGCGCCCGCCGCACCTCAAGGCGATCTTCCCCGTCGTGCCGATGGCCGACGGCTACCGCGACATCGTGTTCTCCGGCGGCGACATCAACGTGTCGTTCATCCCGTTGTGGTTGGGGTTGGTCTCCGGCGGCGGGCTCGCGCCGTCGCAGACCACCTTCGACGGCTCGCCCGCGGACCTCGTGAACGGCGTCACGACGCTCGGCCAGCACGTCGGCGGCGCGTTCTCGTTCACCGCGCCGACGCTGCTCGGCTCCCTCACCGGCGGCTCGGTCGCCTACGACGGCGCGTTCTGGAAGACGCGCTCGCCGATCGAGGTGCTCGACAAGATCCAGGTGCCGACGTTCGTCGTCGGCGGCCTGCACGACCTCTTCCAGCGCGGCGAGCCGCTGATCTACGAGCGGCTGAAGTCGCGCGTGCCGTCCCGGCTGCTGATGGGCCCGTGGACGCACATCAACGGCTCGCAGGCCGCGGGCCTGCCCGCCGACGGCGTGCCCGCGCTGAGCGACCTCCAGCTGCGGTGGTTCGACCAGTACCTGCGCGGGATCGACACCAACATCCCGGCGATCCCGAAGGTCACCCAGTACACCTACGGCGACGAGCGCTACGAGACGCAGGCCGACTGGCCGGACCCGCACCTCGACCCGCAGCGCTGGTACCTGCGCGGCGGCCAGACGGTGTCACGGACGGCGCCGGCCGCCGGCGAGGCGCCGCAGACCTTCGTGCAGCACCCGGTCGCGGGCGTCTGCACGATGAGCACCGGCCAGTGGACGGCGGGCCTCGGCGAGCAGCTGCCGTGCTTCACCGACGACCGCCCGAACACGCTCTCGGGCGGCGCGTCCTACGCGAGCGCGCCGCTGGCCTCCGACGTCCACCTCTCCGGCCCGATCGCCGCGAAGCTCTGGCTGACGACGACGGCGAGCGACGCCGCGGTCTCGGTCCGCCTCGACGACGTCGCGCCCGACGGGACGTCGACCGGGATCACCACCGGCTGGCAGACCGCGGGATTCCGGGCGGTCGACGCCAGGCGCACGCGGACCGTCCGCGGACACGTGCTGCAGCCCTGGCACCCGTTCACGCAGGCGTCGGTCCTGCCGGTCGCGGCGAACGCGCCGACGGCGCTCGACGTCGAGGTCTTCCCGACCAACTGGGTGCTGAAGGCCGGCCACCGCCTCAAGATCGTGGTCGACCCGTCGGACTTCCCGCACGCGCTGCCGCCGCTCCCGGCGCTCCTCGCGCGGCTCGGCGGCCAGGTGAGCATCCTCACCGACCCGCAGCACCCGTCGGCGATCGAGCTGCCGACGGTGGGCGCCACGTGCGCCGCGGGGACCGACGCGACCGGCGCCTGCAAGGCGCTCCCGGTGCCGGACCTGACGCGCGCGCCGTAGCCCGCCCGCTCGCGCTGCGGGCGGGTGAGCGGCGGCCGCGGGAACCCTCGACCACCCTCAACGGGGTCTGACCCCCTTGAGGGTTGCGGCGAGCGTGGCGACGAGGTGGGCGTCGGCCTCGCCGCCGCGGGCGGTCAGGCGGAGGTGGCGGGGCGAGAGGCCGGGGAAGGTCGCGGCGGGCCGGACGGCGATCGCGTGCTCGGCGCGCAGGCGGTGGGCGAGCGCGGTCGCGTCGCCGTCGGGCAACGCGACGAGCAGGAAGTTCGCGGCGCCCGCGTGGACGCGCAGCTCCGGCAGCGCCGCGGCCAGCCGGCCCTGCAGCGCCGCGCGGTCGGCCTGCGCGCGGGCGGCGACCGGCGCGAGGCGCTCCGGGTGCTCGCCCGCCGCGCGGATCGCCGCGAGCGCGAGCGCGTTGACCGGCCAGGCGTGGCGGCGCGCGCGCAGCGCGGCGGCGAGCGCCGGCGGCGCGAGCAGGTAGCCGACGCGCAGCCCCGGGACCGCGAGGATCTTCGTGAGGCTGCGCACGACGACCAACCCGTCGTCCGCGCTCCGCGCCAGCGACTCCCGCTCGCCGGGCACGAAGTCCATGAACGCCTCGTCGACCACGACGACACGCCCGGGCCTGACGATGGCCTCGATCGTCGCGCGCGGGTGCAGGACGCCGGTCGGGTTCGTGGGGTTGCCGACGACGACGAGGTCGGCGTCGTCCGGGATCGCCGCGGGATCCAGGAGGTAGGGGTCGGGCAGGACGACGGCCTCGGCCGGCCGGCCCGCGGCGGCCAGCGCCCGGCCGGGCTCCGTGAACTGCGGGTGGACCACCACCGGCCGCGCCGCCCCGAGCGCCGCGGCGATCAGCGCGAAGCCGTGCGCGGCGCCGTTGAGCAGGACGACCTCCGCCGGGTCGCGGCCGTGGCGGCGGGCGGTCGCGGCGGTGGCGGCCGTCTCGTCGGGGTAGGCGCCGAGCGCGCCGTCGAGCGCGTCGCGCAGCAGCGCGCGCAGCCACGCCGGTGGCCCCCCGGTCGCGACGTTGACCGCGTGGTCGGCGCGGGCGCCGCGGGCCCAGACGTCGCCGTGGACGTCCGCCGCGGCCGTGTCGACGGCGTCGCTCACGCGCGCTCCCGCGCGCGGCCGCGGCGGGCGGCGTCCGTCGCCAGGAGCTCCGCGACGTCGCTCACGGCAGCTCGATCGTCCGGCCGCCGACGACGAGCAGCGCCCGGTCGGCCGCGGCGCTGAGCGCCTGGACGGCGTCGCCGAGCACGTCGAGCCAGAGGCGCGTCGCGCCGCTCGGCGGGACCGGGCCCCAGCCCGCCTCCTCGGCGACCACGATCAGCGTCCCCGAGCGGTCGGCGGCGAGCGTCGCGACGGTCCCCACCGCGCCGCGCATCCGCGCGGCGGCGAGCGCCCCGGCCTCCGCGCCGTCCGGCCCGTCCTCGAGCGCCCCGGCGCGCCACAGCACCTCGCTGACCCACGTGCCGAGCGAGTCGAGCAGGATCGTCGCGCTCTCGGGCACCGCGAGGACCGCGGCGACGACGTCGGCGCTCTCGATCGTCGACCACGTCGCGGGCCGCGCGGCGCGATGCGCGGCGACCCGCGCGGCCAGCTCGTCGTCGGTGACGGTCAGCGGCGCGAGAACGGTCACCGCCCCGCCGCCGCCCGCGGCCAGCGCCTCGGCGATCCGGCTCTTGCCCGAGCGCCGCGGGCCGAGGACGAGGGTCAGCGCCATGCGCGCCGCCTCCCGCGCGAAGCTGGGATCGCCGCCGCGAGCGCCGCCGCGCCCGCCGCCAGCACCGCGCTCGTGGTCGCGCTCAGGCGGACCGCGCGGCGCAGCGCGGCGGTGTCCGGCGGCGGCCCCGCGCCGAGCAGCGGCCGCGACTCCACGTGGCCCCCGTAGTCGTTCGCGCCCCCGAGCGTGACGCCGAGCGCCCCGGCGAACGCGGCCTCGACGCGGCCCGCGTTCGGGCTCGGGTGGCACGCGCCGTCGCGGCGCCAGGCGCGCCACGCGCCGCCCGCGTCCTCGCCGCAGAGCGCCGCGGCGGCCACCGTCGCCGCGGCGCAGGCGCGCGCGGCGGGCCAGCCGAGCGCGTCGTCCAGCCGCGCCGCGCCCCAGCCGAAGCGCGCGTAGCGCTCGCTGCGGTACCCGACCATCGCGTCGAGCGTGTTCGCCGCCCGGTGGGCGACGGCGCCGGGCGCGCCCGCCAGCGCGCCCCAGAGCAGGGTGCCCGCCTCGGCGTCCGCGGTGTTCTCGGCCAGCGACTCGAGCGCCGCGCGCGTGAGGCCCGGACCGTCGAGCGCGTCGGTGCGGCGGGCGACGAGCGAGCGGGCGAGCGCGCGCGCCGCGGGCAGGTCGCCCGCGTCGACGAGGTCGGCCATCCGCCCCGCGGTCCGCCGCAGCGAGCGGCCGCCGAGCGCGGCCCAGCCGCAGGCGGCGAGGACCGCCACCCGCCGCGGCCCGCCGCCCCGCGCCGCGCGCGCCGCGACGAGCGTCGGGATCGCCACGAGCGCGGCGGCGTGCAGCGCGCCCGCGCCGCGCGAGGGCCGGTAGGTCGCGCGCTCCACCGCCGCGGCGCTCCGCCCGAAGCCCGCGACCGGATGCCACCGGGCGGGATCGCCGAGCAGCGCGTCGAGCGCGACCGCCGCGAGCAGGCCCGCGCTACGGGCGGCCGGCATCGCGCACCGCCGTCTCTGTCTCCCGCGCGCGCGCCACGAAGTCCCGCGCGCCCGCGTACACGGCCGCGTGGACGCAGCGCGCGATCGCCGCGCCCGCGGCCGACATCGGCCCGGCGAACGGCTCGGTGCCGCCGGGCCGCGCCGCGACGCAGATCGCGTCGGTCGCCGTCCCGGTCGCGAAGCCGTCGTGGTTGGCCGCGCGGATCCCCGCGTCCGCGAGCCCCTGGGCCTTCGCCTCGGTCGCGGTCTGGACCGCGTAGACGAGCGCGCCGTCGCTCAGCGCGGCCTCGACCAGGACGAGGATGTTGATGGTGTTGACCGCCGGGACCTCGCGCAGCCTGCGGCCCGCGGCGGCCAGCGGGACGCCGATCCCGACGGTCGCCGCCACCCGCGCCGCGCCCGGCTCCTCCTCCCACGTGGCGCGGTCGACCCGCGCCGCGGTCATCGCGCCGAGCGTCGCCGCCGGGTCGAGCCCGCGCGCGGCCATCTCCTCGCGCAGGTGGACGTCCGGATCCATCCGCGCGTAGCCGTGCGGCACCTGCAGGTTGAGCCAGCCGCGCGCGTCGCGCAGCCCGCCGCCGACGACGCTGCTGGAGAGACACCGCCGGACGCCGCCGAAGTCGACGGCGAGCGCCGCGCTCACCCGTCCACCTCGGCGTACAACAACGCGTTGACCGCGGCGACCGCGGCCGCGCTCCCGCCGCGCTCGCCGCGGTTGGTCACGCACGGGAGCCCGGAGGCCGCCAGCGCCGCCTTCGACTCCGCCGCCCCGACGAACCCGACCGGCAGCCCGACGATCAGCGCGGGCGCCGCGGGCGGCTCCTTCAACAGCTGGAACAACGCGGTCGGCGCGTTGCCGACGACCCACACGGCGCCCGCGGGCGCCTCGGCGACGGCGAGCCGCATCGCGGCGGCGCTGCGCGTCGTCCCGAGCTCGTCGGCCAGCGGCGCGACGCGCGGGTCCGCGAGCGGGACGACCACCTCGCGCGTCGTCACGCCCGCGGCGACCATGCGGGCGTCGGCGTAGACCGGCGCGCCGTCGCGCAGCGCGGCGCGGCCGGCGCGCAGCGCCTCCTCGTCGAGCACGAGCGAGTTGGCGAACGACAGGTCGGCGGACGCGTGGCAGACGCGCTCGGCGACGGCCTTCGACAGCGGCGCGAACCGCGTGAAGTCGTAGCGGGAGCGCAGGATCCCCATCGACTCGATCTCGATCGGGTGGGTCACGCGGCGGGCCACGGGGCCTCCTCGGGCAGCAGGGGGACGAACGCGTCGGCGGGGCAGATCTCCAGGCACTCGCCGCAGCCGGTGCAGAGGTCGACGAGCGTCAGCAGCGGCGGCCCGTCGAACCACGCGGGCGACGGGCGCAGCGCGCGCTCCGGGCAGGTCTTCAGGCACGCGCCGCAGCCCTTGCAGTCGTCGGTGGCGGCGTAGACGATCGCGGTCACGAGGCGCTCCGGGCGATCGCGCAGGTCGCGTGGGCGGAGCGGCGCTTGGCGAGCAGGAGCGGGCCGCCGCCGCCGCTCGCGAGCAGCGCGGCGGCCTCGGCGACGCTCGGCGTCCCCACGTGGCGGGCGACGACGGCCGACGGCGTGGGCACGGCGACGGCGGCGAGCGCGGGCGCCGCGTAGAGCCGCAGCGGCCAGCCGTGGGCCTGCGCGAGCGCGAGGACCGCGGGCTCGTCGGCCTTGACGGTCGCGGTGGCGAGGACGTCGACGTCGCCCGCGACGAGGCGCGCCGCGCGCAGCCCGTCGGCGACCAGGTCCTCCAGCTCGCCCGCCGGGCAGCCGCGGCTCGCGCCGACGCCGACGGCGATCACGCGCGCCGTCCCACGGCGACGACGACGGGGTTGATGGCCGCCAGGCGGTGGCCGCCGGCCAGCGGCGCCAGGCGCGAGGCCTGGATCATGGTGGCGTCGGCCTCGAGCCCGGCGGCGCGCAGGCGCTCCAGGACGGGGCCCGCTCGCTCGACCAGCGCGAGCGTCACGACGACCGTGCGGACGGCGCGCGCGGCGCACGCGTCGACGATGGCGTCGAGGTCCGCGCCCCCGCCGCCGACGAACGCCGCGTCGGGCTCGGGCAGCCCGGCGAGCGCGGCGGGCGCGCGGCCCTCGACCACCCGCACCGGGACCTCGAAGGCCTCCGCGTTCGCGCGCGTGCGCGCCACCGCGTCGGCGTCGTCGTCGATCGCGATCGCCGCGGCGCCGAGGCGCGCGCACTCGACCGCGACCGAGCCGCTCCCGCAGCCGACGTCCCACACGAGCTGCCCGGACCGCGGCCCGAGGTGCGCGAGCGCGACCGCGCGGACCTCCCGCTTGGTGATCATCCCCGCGCGGTGGTCGAACTCGGCCTCCGGCAGCGCCCAGCTCGGCCCGAGCTGCTCGACCGGCGCGCCCGGGCCCTGGACGATCAGGACGTTCGGCGCGGCGAAGGCCATCGCGGCGATCTCCGCGGGCGTGCCGGTCACGACCCGCTCGTCCGCCTCGCCGAGCCGCTCGGCGACGGCCACCACGCGGTCGTCGCCCAGCCGCGCCGCGAACCACGCGGGCGTCGCGTCGCCGTCGGTGAGGATCGCGACCTTCGGGTGCCGCAGCGCCGCGGCCAGCGCGGGCCGCGGGTCGCGCGCGTGGGCGGAGACGAGCAGCGCGTCGTCCCACGGCAGCCCGAGCCGCGCGAACGCGACCGCGACCGAGGACGGCGCCGGGTGGACGGCGAGCCGCCCGGGCTCGACGACCCGCCGCAGCGCGCGCACGATCCCGAAGAAGCCGGGATCGCCGGAGGCCAGGACGACCGCGGGCCCGTCGGCCGCCGCGACCTCGCCGAGCGCCGCGTCGATCCCCGCGCCGAGCGCGATCGCCGGCACGCCCGGCGGCGCGAGCGCACGCAGCTGCCGCGCGCCCCCGGCGACCACCGACGCGCCGCTCAGCAGCGCCTCGCACCCCGCGGGCACGCGTCCGCCGTGGACCCCGAGCACGCTGATCATCCGTGCAACCCAAGGACATCGAGTCGCTCGCGCGCGCCCGGCGACGCGCCCGCCAGGCGCGCGCCCTCGAAGTCGACGATCGCGCAGTCCACCACGAGCGCGCCCTTGATGTAGGACGACAGGTTGTCCGCCACCTTGGTGCACAGCAGGTCGCTCGCCGCGAACAGCTCCGCGGCCTCCCACAGCTCCCACGCGTGGCGGCCCGTGTTCGACGCCGCGACCGCGTCCGCCAGCGCGGCGTCGCCGCCCGCCTCGCGCGTGACCTCGGCCAGGAACAGCGGGTCGACCTTCGACCGCGTCCAGTGGGTCATCATGATCCCGGCCGCGAGCTTGGCGAGCTTGCCCGCCATCCCGACGAAGACGCAGCGCTCGAACTCCAGCTTGGCCGCGCGCTTGAGCGCGTAGCCGGTGAAGTCGCCGACCTCGACGAAGCAGACCTCGGGCAGCTCGGGCAGGAGCTTCCGCGCCGCCTTCTCGGTCCGGCCGCCGGTGGTCAGGACGACGGTCCGGGCGCCCTGCGCGTCCATGACGTCGATCGCCTGGCCGACGCTCGCGCGCCACGCCGCGGTCGAGAACGGCCGGACGATCCCGGTCGTGCCGAGGATCGAGATCCCGCCCATGATCCCCAGGCGCGGGTTGGAGGTCCGCCGCCCCATCTTCTCCCCGCCGGGCACGGAGATCTCGACCTCCACCCCGACGCGGCCCAGGTCCACCACCTCGCCGACGGCGGCGGTGATCTGCGCGCGCGGGCCGGCGTTGATCGCGGGCCCGCCGACCTCCAGGCCGAGGCCCGGCTTGGTGACCGTGCCGACGCCCGCGCCGCCGCGCAGCACGATCCCGGGCTCGGCCACCAGCGTCACGCGCGCGGTGAGGTGCGCGCCGTGGGTGACGTCCGGGTCGTCGCCCGCGTCCTTGACCACGACGGCGACCGCGCCCTCGCCGTCGCGCTCGCAGCGCGCGACCGGGAACGACGGGCGCCGCTCGCCCTTCGGCAGCGGGACCTCGACCTCGGCGGGCGGGTCGCCGTCGCGCAGCAGCAGCGCCGCGGCCTTCGCGGCGGCGGCGCTGCAGGTGCCGGTCGTCCAGCCGTAGCGGAGCTTGCCGGTGGCGACGCGGCGGGCGGACGCCGGGAGGTTCGGCTCGCGGAGGTCAGCCATCCGTGGCCTTGGCCTTCTTGTAGCGGTCGGGCCGGCCGAGCGGGCGGTAGCGGTGCCCGTAGCCCGGGTCGTAGACGTGCGAGCGCCCGGCGCGCGCCGCGTCGCCGAGCGCGGGGCCGACCAGCACCAGGGCCTGCGTCGTGATCCTGTTGGCCTTGATCTGCGCGGCGAGCTCGCTGAGCGGCGTCCGGACCACGAGCTCGTCCGGCCAGCTCGCGCGGTAGACGACGGCGCACGGCGTCTCCGGCGCGTAGCCGCCCTCGAGCAGGTCGGCCTGCAGCTCGCGCGGGCGGCGGACGGACAGGAACAGCACCAACGTGGTCCCGTGGCGGGCAAGCTCCACCAGCTGCTCGTTGGCCGGCATCGAGGTCCGCGTCGGCCGCCGCGTGTAGATCAGCGTCTGCGAGACGTCCGGGATCGTCAGCTCCTGGCCGAGCGCGGCCGCGGCGGCGCCGACCGACGAGACGCCGGGGACGATGTCGACGGCCAGCCCCAGCGCGCGGCAGGCCGCGAGCTGCTCGTGCAGGGCGCCGTAGACGGTGGGGTCGCCCGAGTGCACGCGAGCGACATGGAGGCCTTGGTCGGCGGCGCGCGCGTAGATCGCGACGACGTCGTCGTGGGTGCGGTCGTCGGAGGCGACGAGCTCGGCGCCGGGCCGCGCGTGCTCGAGGATCGCGGGGTCGACGAGGCTCCGCGCCCAGACGACCACGTCGGCCGCGCGCAGGACCTCGACGGCCCGCAGCGTCAGCAGGTCCGGCGCGCCCGGGCCCGCGCCGACGAACGAGACGCGGCCGCTCACCGGACGGCCTCCGGCCGCGCGCCGTCGAGGGACGAACGATGGTCGCTCGGCGGCCACGAGTCGTCCCTCGATGGCCCTGGGCGTGGCGTCGAGGCCGGTGGCGCGGCCGGCGGCGCGGCCGGCGTCGAGGCCCACCGCGCGCGCACCGGCTCGGCGATCCGCACGAGGTCCGGCCGCACGGAGAGCAGGGCGCGCACGATCAGCCCCGTGATCGTCCCCTCGACGATCGCGATCACGGCGTAGGCGCCGAGCGTCGAGGCGGCGATCTTCGACAGGTCGACGTGCACGGCGGCGCCGAGCGCGAACTCGCCGACGAAGACGCACGCGGAGAGCTCGACGGCAACTGCCGCCGCGATCCCGCACGCGATCGCCAGGCCCTTGGGCGTCCCGCCGAGCACGCGCCGCAGCGCGACCGCGAGCGGGTAGCCGACGAACGCCGGAACCAGCGCGAGCGTCACGATCGTCAGGCCGAGCGTGCTGATCCCGCCATCGCCGAGCGCGAGCGCCTGGATCACCGCGACGACCGCCACGGTGATCGCGCCGAGCCACGGGCCGAGCAGGGAGACCGCGAGCGCCCCGCCGAGCAGGTGCCCCTGCGTGCCGACGGTGATGGGGAACATCGGCGCATCGCCGACGAGGAAGAACGCGGCGGCGAGGCCCGCGATCGGGAGGTCGCGCTCGCGCTCGTCCTGGCGGAGCCTGCGCAGGCAGACGGCGAGGCCGGTGCCCGCGACGGCGGCGCCCGCGACGCACGCCTCGCCGGAGAGGAAGCCGTCAGGGATGTGCATGGAGGGCTCCGGTCGGTGGCGCGGTGAGGTCGAGGGCCGCGACGGCGCCGACGACGAAGGTGACGGGCGGCGGCAGCGGCGCGGGCAGCGCGCCGAGCGTGCCGCGCACGACGCGCTGCTCGGGCCGTGACGCGCCGCTGATCGCGGCGACCGGCGTGTCCTCCGGCAGGCCGCCCGCGAGCAGCCGCGCGGCGATCCGCCGGATGCGGCCGCGGCCGGTGAGGATCACGAGCGTTCCGCCGAGCCGCGCGAGCAGCTCCCAGTCCGGCGGCGCGCCGTGCTCGGGGTCGTCGTTGCCGTCGACGATCGTGGCGGTGACGCAGACCTGGCGCAGCATCAGCGGGATCCCGGCGGCGGCGGGCGCGCCGAGCGCGCTGGAGACGCCGGGGACGACGGCGACGTCGATCCCCGCTCGTTGGAGGACTTGCGCCTCCTCGCCGCCGCGCGAGGCGACGAACGGGTCCCCGCTCTTGAGCCGGACGACCGCGCGGCCGGAGCGACCCAAGGACACCAACAACGCGTTGACCTCGTCCTGCGTCGACGCGCGCCGCCCCGGCGCGAGGCCGACGCAGCGCCGCTCGGCGCCGGCGGGCGCGAGCGCGACGATCGCCGCGGCGGAGGGCCGGTCGTAGACGACGACCTCGGCGGCGGCGAGCGCGGCGTGGGCGGCGGCGGTCAGGAGCTCGGGGTCGCCGGGGCCGGCGCCGACGAGGGTGACGGTCACGGGGACTGTCCCCCGGCCGGGGCCTCGAGCGCCGCGGCCGGCAGCGCGTGACGGGAACCGTCCCCGCGGCCGCGCAGCGCGACCAGCCACGGCCCGACCGCCGCCGCCGTGTCGCCCGCCACGAGCACGACCGTGCGCATCGTGACGCGCTCGGGGTCGAGATCCGCGAGCGTCGTGCGCTCCACCAGCTCGCCGGGGCGCGCGACGTCGTGGGCGAGCACGACGGGCGTGTCGTCCGGCCGCGCCGCGCGCAGGATCGCGACCGCGCGGTCGAAGCCCTCGGTGCGGCGCGAGGAGCGCGGGTTGTAGAGCGCGAGCGCGAGGCCGCTCCCCGCCAGCGCCGTGAGGCGGCGCTCGACGCGCGACCACGGCGCGTGGATGTCGCTCAGCGAGACGACCGCGAAGTCGTCGGTGAGCGGCGCGCCCGCGAGCGCCGCGGCGGCCTGGGCGGCGCTGACGCCGGGGACCACGACGATCACCGGGCGCTCGTGCGCCTCCAGCTCCGCCGCGCGCGCCAGCGTCCGCGCGGCCATGCCGTGGACGCCCGCGTCGCCGGAGGACACCAGCGCGACCCGCGCGCCCTCGGCCGCGAGCACGAGCGCCTCGTCGGCGCGCCGGTCCTCCTCCCCCATCACGCCCCGCACGACGCGCTGCCCGGCGCGCAGCAGGTCGGCGACCGCGTCCACGTAGGTCGTGTAGCCGACGACGACCTCGGCCTCCGCGACCGCGCGCGCCGCCGCGGGCGTCCGGTGGTCCGCGCCGCCCGGGCCGAGGCCCACGATGTGGAGGGTGCCGGGGCTCATGCGGCGAGCGGGTTGAAGCCCGCGGGCAGCTCGAGGCGATGGGCGCGCATGAAGCCCTCGTCGGCGAGGACCTCGCGCGTCGGCCCGTCCGCGACGACCTGCCCCTGGTCGAGGACGATCGCGCGCGGGCACAGCTCCAGCGCGTAGGGCAGGTCGTGCGTGACCAGGATGGTGGTCAACGAGAGCGAGACGAGGACGTCGGCGAGCTCGCGGCGCGCGGCGGGGTCGAGGTGCGAGGACGGCTCGTCGAGGACCAGCACCTCGGGCTCCATCGCGAGGACGCCGGCGAGCGCGGCGCGGCGGCGCTCGCCCGCCGAGAGCGCGTGGGGCGCGCGGTCGGCGAGGTCGGTGATCGCGACGCGCGCGAGCGCCGCGTCGACCCGCGCGCGCAGCGCGTCGCCGCTCAGGCCGAGGTTGGCGGGGCCGAACGCGACGTCGGCCCGGACCGTCGGCAGGAAGAGCTGGTCGTCGGGATCCTGGAAGACGAGCCCGACGCGGCGGCGGATCTCCTTGCGCGTCTTCGCGCTCAGGCGCGTGCCGCCGACCTCGACCGCGCCGGTCGCCCCCTCGAGCATCCCGTTGAGCTGGAGCGCGAGCGTCGTCTTGCCCGCGCCGTTGGGACCGAGGATCGCGACGCGCTCGCCGGGCGCGATCGTCAGCGTGACGCCCGTCAGGACCGGCGTGCCGTCCGGGTAGATGTAGGACAAGTCGCGGAGCGCGACGGCGGGCGGGGCCGACGGGTCGGCGGCGGGCGCGCCCGCCGGATGCAGCGCGCGCTCGCGCGGCGGCGCGACGGGCGCGGGCGGCTGCGGCGCGCGGGTCGCGCGGCGGGCCCGGCGGCGGCCGCCCGCGGGCGCGTCGCCGTGGGGCGTGAGCGAGATCGGCATCCCGACCTTGTCCTCGTAGCCGGGCAGGCGGACGCGGTAGGTGCAGAGGTCGCAGTTCATCCGCACGTCGCCCTGGATCGCCTCGCGGTAGCGCTCGAGGACCAGCTTCGCGAGGCGGCGGTCGGGGCCGAGGTGCGCGGCGGCGCGCACGTCGAGGTCCGGATGCTCCTGCGCCCACGCCGACGCCTTGGCGTACAACCTGGGCACGAGCACGCCGGTGAAGAGGAGGAACGGCGCCACGACGATCGTGGTCGCGCCGAGGCGGCGCAGGCGCTCGAGCGCGGCCTCGAGGTCCGGCTGGGCGACGCCGGCGAACGCGGGCTCGACCATCCCGAGGCCGCGGCCGTCGGCGAGCAGGCGGGCGACCTTGTAGAGGTCGCCGCACGCGTCGGGGTCGCTCGAGCCGCGGCCGACGAGCACGACGCCCGTGGTCTCCGGGTCGTGGCCCGCGGGGAGCGCGGCGCGGATCCGGTCCTCGGCGACGGCGAGCACGGCGGGGTCGATCCCGAGGTCGCGCCCCATGTTGAAGGCGATCCCGGGATGCCGGCCGCGGGCGCGCGCGAGCGACGCGGGGCCGTCGTTCTTGAGGTGCCCGGCGGCGAGGAGGACGAGCGGGACCGAGACGACGGCGCGCGGCTCGGCGCGGGCGACCAGGCGATCCACCGCCTCGTCGATGAGCGGCTCGGCGAGCTCGATGAACCCGGTCTCGACCGGCAGCGCGCCGGCCGCGTCGCGCACCAGGGCGGTGAGCGCGTGGAACTCGGCGAGGCCGTCGGCGTCGCGCGTGCCGTGGCCGACGACGAGCAGCGCGGGCGGCGCGGTGGCCCCGCCCGCAACCGGCTGCTCCGCCGGCGGCGCGGTGCGGTCGGCCGCGCTCATGCGCCCACCCCCCGCGCGAGGACCGTCGCGGCGAGCGCGGGCAGCGCGGCGGCCGCGGCCGACATGATGGCCATGCTCCGCGGCGCGGCCGCGGCGTCCGCCATCCCGACGTCGGGCATCCGCCCGTCCCAGCCGCGCGCGAGCATCGCGCCGTGGACGCGCTCGCCGCGCGCGATGCAGCGGACCGCGAGCGTGCCGGTCGACTGCGCGACGGCCTTGGCCTGCCAGAGCCAGCGGGCGTCGTCGCCGCGGGCGACGCGCGCGACGTTCACCCGGCGCAGCTCGTCGAGGACGACCTGGAGGTAGCGGATCGCGAGCGCGCCGATCGCCGTGAACGTCGGCGGGACGCGCAGGCGCTCGAGGCCCGCGACGATCTCCGGCGCGGGCGTGGTCGCGCTGAGCACGCCGGTCGCGAGGACGACGAGCGTCGCCTTGCACGCGATCGCCCCGGCCAGCGCGAGCCCCTCGGCCCCGGCGACCAGCGGCAGCAGCACGATGAAGCCGACGAACGGGAGCTCGACGACGAGCCGCAGCGCCAGCGAGCGCGGCGGCACGCGGGCCCAGGCCGCGAGGCCGAGCACGATCGCCGCGTCGAGCGCGAACGGCCACCACGCCCCGCGCGGCACGAACGCCACGCTCAGCGCGAAGACGAGCAAGGCCACCACCTTGACCTCGGGCGCGGCGTCGTGGAGCGCCGTGCGGACCTCGCTGACGATCGGGCCGCCGTGATCGCTCATCCCAGACGCCCTCCCCGCGGCGCGCCGTCACGCGCCGGCGTGACCAACACGGTGGAGAAGTACGACGCGGGTCCGACCGACGCGCGCGCCGCGCTGACGACCTCCGCGTCGAGGCCGAGGTGCGTCCCGACCGCGGCGTCGTCCTCGCGGCCGCTCGCGCGGACGACGTCGAGCAGCGCGGGCAGCTCGCGGCCGCCCTTGTAGATGACCACCGTCTCGAAGCTGTCGAGCGCCGCGCGCACGCGCTCCTCCCCCGCCGTCCACGGGACGAGCGCGAGGCCGTCGGTGCCCTCGGCGAGCATCGCGCCGGTCCGGGCCGCGAGGTCCTGCATCGCGGTGATCCCGGGGACCATCCGCACCGCGACGTCCGGCGCGAGGCCGCGCACGGTGTGGACGACGTAGGCGAAGGTGGAGTACAACGCGGGATCGCCGAGCGTCGCGAAGGCCGCGGTCCCGCCGCCGCGCACGACGTCCGCGATCGCCGCGCCCGCGGCGTCCCACCGGCCGTCGCGCCCGGACGCGTCGGACATCGCGAAGCCGAGGCGGACCAGGCGCCCGGGCGCGACGTGCGCCGCGACGACCGCCTCCGCGCGGCCCACGCCGCCGGCGCTCGCCGCGGTCGCGGGGACGAAGACGCGATCGGCGGCGCGCAGCTCGCGGACGGCCTTGAGCGTCAGGTGCTCCGGGTCGCCGGGGCCGACCCCGACGCCGACGAGCGCGCCGCTCACGCGCCGACCGCCCCGCGCGCCGGCGCCGCCGCGCGCACCAGCCGCGTCGCGACCTCCGGGCTGGCCGCCCAGTGCGTGTGCAGGTAGGAGGCGTGGACGCCGCCGAGGACCTGGCCCTCGACGCGCTCGGCGCCCCGCGCGCGGAGCGTCCACGCGGGCGCCTCGCCGGCCGGCGGGTCGATCGAGCTGTAGTGGAACTCGTGGCCGCGCGCGACGGTGCCCGCGGGCCACGCCGGGTGGTCGGTCAGCGCGGTCGCCTCGCGGTAGCCGAGCGAGAGCCGCTCGCCCATCCGCGCGCGGCCCGCGACGACGTCGCACATCGGCCGGCCGTCGAGCTCGGTCGCCAGGTACAGCAGCCCGCCGCACTCGGCGAGGATCGGCCGCCCGCCGCGCGCGAACGCCGCGACCTCGGCGCGCAGCGCCCAGTTCTCCGAGAGCTCGGCGCCGAAGACCTCCGGGAAGCCGCCCGCGAGCAGCAGCGCGCCGCAGCGGGCGGGCAGCTCCTCGTCGGCCAGCGGGTCGAACGGCACCAGCTCGGCCCCGGCGGCGGCCAGCAGCTCGTGGTTCTCCTCGTAGTGGAACGAGAACGCGGGGCCGCCGGCGACCGCGATGCGGGCGTCGCGCAGCGGCGCGTCGAGCGCGGGCTCCGACGACCACGTCTCGCCGCCGAGCGGCGGCGCGCTGCGCGCGAGCGCGACCAGGGCCTCCAGGTCGATCCCGGCGCGCACGGTCTCCGCGAGCGCGTCGAGGGTCCGGCGCGCGTGCGCCTCCCGCTCGACCGCGGGCACGAGCCCGAGATGGCGCTCGGGCACCGCGAGCTCTGCGTTGCGGCGCAGGACGCCGAGCACGGGGATCCCGGTCTGCGCGATCGCCGCGCGCAGCAGCTCCTCGTGCCAGTCGCTCGCGACGCGGTTGAGGACGACGCCGCCGAGCCGCAGCTCCGGGTCGAAGGTCGCGAAGCCGTGGACGATCGCGGCGACCGAGCGCGCCATCGCGCTCGCGTCGACGACCAGGACCACCGGCGCGTCGAGGAGCTTCGCGACGTGCGCGGTCGACGCCAGCTCGCCGCTGCCCGAGGCGCCGTCGAAGAGCCCCATGACGCCCTCGACGATCGCCAGGTCGGCGCCGCGGGAGCCGTGGCGCGCTAGCGGCACGATCAGCTCCGGGCCGCTCATGTAGGCGTCGAGGTTGCGCCCGGGGCGGCCGCAGGCGAGGCGGTGGTAGCTGGGGTCGATGAAGTCCGGGCCGACCTTGAACGGCGCGACCGCGTGGCCCGCGCGCGAGAGCGCGGCCATGAGCCCGGAGGCGACGGTGGTCTTGCCCGCGCCGGAGTGCGTCCCGGCGATGACGAGCCGGCCGGTCACGGCGCGTGGACCTCGGCCGGGGCGAACGGCGCGTCCCACACCCGCGCGCGGGCGAGCAGGCGCTCGTGCAGGCGCACCGCGCCGCTGCGCGCCACCCCGCGGCCCGCGAGCACGAGCGGCACCGGCTCGGCGTGGTGGCGGCCGGTCTCGACGCACGTCGCGTGGTCGCTCGTCACCGCGAGGATCCCGCCGCGGTCGGCGACGGCGCGCGCGAGCGGGCGGATCACGTCGGCGTCGGCGGCCTCGAGCATCGCGCGCTTGCCGATGCGGTCGCGATGGTGCGCGGCCTCGTCGGCGCCGCCGACGTGGACGACGACCGTCTCGGCCGTGCGCAGCGCGGCGAGCGCCGCGCGCGTCTTGGCCCGGAGGTCGCTGCCGACGTCGCCGGTCGCGCCGCGCGGCGTGACCACCTCCGCGCCGAGCAGGCGCCCGCAGCCCGCGGCGGCGCCGGGCGCGGCGATGACGACGGTCGAGCGGTCGAGCACGGGCTCCAGCTCCTGGCCGTCGTCCCAGATGTCGATGGACATGCCCGCGAGGCGGCGCAGCGCGGGCCGCCGCGCGCCGACCGCGAGGAAGCGGTGGCCCTTGAGGTGGAGGACGTCGTGGTCGGGGAGGCGGCCGGCGAGGTCGGGCTCGAGCAGCATCGCCTCGGCGGTGACCGCGCGGCGGCCGTCGGCGTGGTGGAGGTCGAGGCGCCACACGCCGGCGTCCGGCGGGACGTCGACCTCCGCCGCGGCGGCCTCGATCCGGCCGCGGTCGACCGGCCCGCTCGGCGCGGCGCCGAGCAGCGTCGGGATCCCGACCTCGCTGCCGGGGCTCAGCCCGGCGGGCGTCGTGGCGACGCGCGCGACGAGGCCGCGGTCGCAGAGCGCGTCGAGGGCGGGCATCTGCGCCTCCTCGAGCGTGGACGGCCACGGCCAGACCGGCTCGGCGGCGCCGTCGAGGATCACCAGGACGCGGCTCACCACTCGATCCCCTGCTGCGCGCGGATCCCCTGATCCATCGGGTGCTTGACCTTGACGACCTCGGAGACGAGGTCGGCCACGTCGATGAGCGACTGCGGCGCGTCGCGCCCGGTGACGATCACGTGCTGGAAGCCGGGGCGGTCGCGCAGCGTGGCGACCACGTCGTCCTCGTCGATCCACCCGTACTTGATGGGGTAGGTCAGCTCGTCGAGGAGCAGGAACTCGTACTTCTCCTCGGCGATGCAGCGCTGGACGTGCTCCCAGCCCGCGCGCGCCTTGTCGGCGGACTCCTCGAGGTCGCGGCTGATCCAGGACCAGCCGTCGCCCATCTTCTCCCAGTCGATCCCGCCGAGCGCGGCGGCGGCCTTGGCCTCGCCGACCTTCCACTTGCCGGACTTCACGAACTGGAAGACGCCGCAGCGGTAGCCGCGCGCCCAGGAGCGCATGAGCATCCCGAAGGCGGCGCTGGACTTGCCCTTGCCGTGGCCGGTGTTGACGATCAGCAGCGGCGTGTCGCGGCGCTTGCGCCGGATGGGGTCGGCGCTGCCGCGGTCGTCGGGGGTGTGGGTGGTGTCGGTGTCGGTCATGCGGCGAGGGCGCGCAGGCGGCCGGCGAGGGCCGGGCCGTCGGCGCGCGGGTCGAGGTCGAGGGTGCTGCCGCCGGCGGCGGCCGCGATGCGGCGCGCGCCGCCGAGGCGGACGGGGCCCTGCTCGCCGTCGACGACGACGAGCTGGATCTTCTGGCGGGCGAGCGCGGCGGCGGCGAGGACGGGGTCGTCGCCCGCGTTGGCGCGGCCGTCGGAGACGAGGACGACGATCGCGGCGCGGTCGGGCTCGCGCAGCCGCTCGCGACGGACGACGTCGGCGGCGAGCGCGAGCCCGGCGGCGATCGGCGTCCGGCCGCCGGTGGGCAGCGAGCGCAGCGCGGCGGCCGCGTGGTCGACGGCGCCGGTCGGCGCGAGCGGGAGCTGCGCGCCGCTGCCGCGGAACGTCACGAGCGCGACGCGATCCCGCCGCTGGTAGGCGTCGCCGAGCAGCGCGAGCGCGGTGCCCTTGACCAAGGCCATGCGCTTGCGCGCGCCCATCGAGCCGGACGCGTCGACGCAGAGGACGACGAGCGCGCCCTGGCGGCCCTCGCGCAGGGCGGAGCGCAGGTGATGGGGTCGGACGCGCTCGCCGCGCGCGGCGACGAGCGTCGGGACGATCGCGACGTCGTCGTCGCCGTGCCGCGCGCCGACGGCCGTGCCGGTGCCGCGCGCGCGGGCGCGGCGGCCGGCCGCGGCCTCGCCGCGGAGGGCGTCGAGCCGGATGGGGGGCGGAGCGACGTCGGCTGCGGGCTCGACGGAGGGGGCTGTCCCCTCGCCCCGGCGCTCGCCGCCAGCGTCGTCGCCGCGAGGTTGGGGGACTGTCCCCGGCGCGCCGCCGTCGCGCGCGGGGTCAGACCCCCGTGCGTCGCCGGGTGGGGTCGGCGCGCCGTCGGTCGAGGGGTCAGACCCCTGCGGCGGCTCGGGCTCGGGCTCGCCGCCCTCCGCGTCCTGCTCGGCCAGCGCGTCGTCGACGGTCTGCGCGGACGGCGGCGGGGCCAGCGGATCGCGGCGCAGCCGGTGGGTCAGCGCGAGGGCGGCGGCGCGCTCGACGTGCTCGTCGGCGACCTCGTCGGCGCCGTCGAGCGCCGCGAGCGCCAGCGCCGCGCGGGTGCAGGCGAGGTCCGCGCGCAGCCCGTCGACGCGCAGGCGCGCGCACAGCGCGGTGATCCGGACGAGCTGGCGGTCCGGCAGCCGCACGCCGGGCAGCGCGGCGCGCGCCGCGGCCAGCCGCTCGGCCAGCGCGTGCTCGCCGCCGGCGAACTCCGCGACGAAGGACGGCGGGTCGGCGTCGAAGCGCAGGCGCCGCCGGACGACCTCCGTGCGCAGCGCCGGGTCGGCCGGCGCGTGGACCTCGACGCCGAGGCCGAAGCGGTCGAGCAGCTGCGGGCGCAGCTCGCCCTCCTCCGGGTTCATCGTGCCCACCAGCAGGAACCGCGCCGGATGGCGGACGCCGTGGCCGTCGCGCTCGACGACGTTGACGCCCGAGGCGGCGACGTCCAGCAGAACATCGACCGCGGCGTCCGGCAGCAGGTTGACCTCGTCGGCGTACAGCACGCCGCGGTGCGCGGCGGCGAGCAGCCCCGGCTCGAAGACCGCCTCGCCCGCCTGCAGCGCGCGCCGCACGTCGAGCGCGCCGACGACGCGCTCGATCGTCGCCCCGAGCGGCAGCTCGACCATCGGCGCGCCGCGGACCTCCACCCCAACATGCTCGGCCTCGCACGGGCACGCCTCGCCCGGCGCGACGCCGTACGGGCATCCCACCGCGACCTCGAGCGACGGCAGCAGCGCCGCGAGCGCGCGCACCGCGGTCGTCTTCGCCGTCCCCCGCTCGCCGCGCACGAGCACGCCGCCGAGCCCCGGGTCGATCGCGCAGAGCAGCAGCGCCGTGCGCAGGTCGTCCTGGCCGACGATGGCGGTGAGCGGGAAGCGCGGCGCGGTGGGGACCGTCCCCCGCGGCGCCGCCGCCGGGCCGTCGCGCCGCGTCGAGGGGACAGTCCCCGTCACGCGCTCACCCCCGCCTCGGCGAACGTCGCCATCCCGTCGTGCAGCGCGCACGCGGCCTGCACCAGCAGCAGCGCCGTCGCCGCGCCCGAGCCCTCGCCGAGGCGCAGGTCGAGCTCGACCAGCGGGCGCAGCCCGAGGTGGTCCAGCAGGTGCTCGTGCGCGGGCTCGACGGAGCGGTGGCCCGCCAGCAGGCGCTCGCGCAGCGACGGCGCCAGCTCCACCGCGACCGCGATCGCCGCCGTGGCGATCACGCCGTCGCAGATCAGCCCGAGGCCGTGCTCGCCCGCGCCCAGCGCCAGCCCGCACAACACGGCCAGCTCGCCGCCGCCCAGCCGCCGGAGCAGCTCGACCGGGTCGCCGTCCACGAACGGCCCGTGCAGCGCCAGCGCCCGCTCGATCACCGCGCGCTTGCGCTGCAGGCCCGCGTCGTCGACGCCGGTCCCGCGCCCCACGACGGATGCCGCGTCCAGCCCGCACAGCGCCGCGGTCAGGCACGCCGCCGGCGTGGTGTTGGCGATCCCCATCTCCCCCGCGATCAGCAGGTCGACGCCGTCGGCCGCGGCCGCCGCGGCCAGCTCGCGTCCCGCGCGGATCGCGCTGCGCACCTCGTCGGCCGCCAGCGCGGGCTCGACCGCCAGGTTCCCCGACGGCGCGGAGAGCCCGACATCCACGCCCACGACGCCCGGCGGCGGCGCCACGACGCCCGCGTCGACCACGACGACGTCGGCGCCCGCGTGGCGCGCGAGCACGGTGATCGCCGCGAACCCGGCGCCGAACGCGCCGAGCATCTGGCCCGTCACCTCCTGCGGGAACGCGCTGACGCCCTCGACCGCCACACCATGGTCGGCCGCCGCGATCACGACGCGCGTGCGCGGGATCGGCCGGTCCCGCCCGGACACGCCCGCGACCCACACCGCGACCTCCTCCAGCCGCCCGAGCGCGCCCGGCGGCTTGAGCAGCTGCGCCTGCCGCGCGAGCGCCCGCTCGCGCGCCGCCACGTCGACCGGCTTCATCGCCGGCGTCACCGAGATGCTCATGCCGGCTCTCCCGCCTCTTCGAGTTGTGCTTCAACATCCAGCAGCTCGCCGCGCAGCGCCGCGATCAGACCTGGGTCCGGCTCCGCCCACATGCCGCGCTCCGCGGCCTCCAGCAGCCGCTCGGTCATCGCATGCAGCGCCCACGGGTTGGAGCGGCGCAGGAACGCGCCGACGTCCGGGTCGCGCACGTACTTGTCGGCGACCGCCTCGTACATCCAGTCGTCGACCACGCCCGTCGTCGCGTCGTAGCCGAAGAGGTAGTCGACGGTCGCGGCCAGCTCGAACGCGCCCTTGTAGCCGTGGCGGACCATCGCGCCGATCCAGCGCGGGTTCGTCACGCGCGAGCGGAAGACGCGGCGCGCCTCCTCGGCGAGCGACAGCGCCCGCACGCGCGCCGGGTCCGCGCTGTCGCCGACCCACGCCTTCGGGTCGCGGCCGCTCAGCGCGCGCACCGCCGCGACCATCCCGCCGTGGTACTGGAAGTAGCCGTCGGAGTCGAAGAGGTCGTGCTCGCGGTTGTCGATGTTCTTGACCGCGACCTCGATCCGCGCGAAGCAGTCGCGGACCGCGCCGCGCGCCTCCACCCCGTCGAGCCCGGCGCCGTAGGCGAAGCCGCCCCACGCCTCGTAGACCGCGGCGAGGTCGGCGTCGTCGCGCCAGTTGCGCGCGTCGATCAGCTCCAGGAGCCCGGCGCCGTACGAGCCCGGGGCGCTGCCGAAGACCCGCGCCGACGCGCGCCGCCACGAGCCGCGCTCGCCCAGCTCGTCGGCCAGGCGGCCGGCGTCGGCGCGCACGTGCTTGCGGACGTAGTTGTCGTCGTCGCTCTCCTCGAGCGCGGCCACCGTGGTGACCGCGTCGTCGATCAGCGACACCAGGTGCGGGAAGGCGTCGCGGAAGAAGCCGGAGATCCGGACGACGACGTCGATCCGCGGGCGGCCGAGCTCCTCCAAGGACACCACCTCGATCCCCGTGACGCGCCGCGTGTCGGCGTTCCACACCGGCCGGACCCCGAGCAGGTGCAGGATCTCCGCGACGTCGTCGCCGTGCGTGCGCATCGCGGCCGTGCCCCAGACGACGATCCCGACGGTCTCGGGATGGCGTCCGTCTTCCGCTTCATGTCGCTCCAGGAGCGCGTCGCCGAGCCGGACGCCGACGTCCCACGAGAGCTGCGACGGCAGCGCCTTCGGGTCGACGCCGTAGAAGTTCCGGCCGGTCGGCAGGACGTCGACGCGCCCGCGCGTCGGCGAGCCGGAGGGCCCCGCCGGGACGTAGCGGCCGTCGAGCGCGGTGAGCACCGCGTCGATCTCGCCGGTCGACGCGCGCAGCCGCGGGACCAGCTCGGTGGCGGCGAAGCGCAGCGCGTGCAGGACGTCGGGCGCGTCGGTGTCGAGGACGTTGGCGGCGACCTCGGCGACGGCGTCCTCCGCCCACTCGCGGGCGCTCAGCGCGTCGAGCACCATGTCCTGCGCGGCGTCGAGGCGATCGAGCTGCTCGCGCGCGCCGGCCTCGATCAGGGCGAGCTCGTCGACGCCGCGCGCCGTCCCGATCGCGCGCCGCAGCGCCGGGACGTCCGCGTTCGGCAGCCGCATGATCGCCGCGACGAGGTTGCGCAGCGGCTCGCCGACCGGCTCGCCGCCGAGGATGTGCAGGCCGTCGCGGACCTGGAGGTCCTTGACCTCGCAGAGGTACGTGTCGAGGTGCTCGATGACGGTCCCGATCGCCGCGTCGTCGCTCGGCGCCTCGCGCTCGTCCAACCCGAGGTCCTTGTGCAGGTTGGCCTCCACCAGCGACGTCCAGATCCGCGCGCCGAGCGCCGGGAGCTTCGACGGGTCGAGCGCCTCCATCCGCGCGTACTCGTCGAGCAGGTCCTCCAACGACGCCAGCTCGTCGTACGTGCCCGCGCGCGCCATCGGCGGGATCAGGTGGTCGACGATCGTCGCGTGCATCCGGCGCTTGGCCTGGACGCCCTCGCCGGGGTCGTTGACGACGAACGGGTAGACGACCGGCAGCGTGCCGAGCGCGGCGTCCGGCGCGCAGGCCTCGCTCAACCCCACCGACTTGCCCGGCAGCCACTCGAGCGTCCCGTGCTTGCCCAGGTGGACGAGCGCGTCCGCGCCCCAGACGCGGTCGAGCCACCAGTAGGACGCGAGGTAGTGGTGGGACGGCGCGAGCTCGGGGTCGTGGTAGATCGCGCTCGGGTCCTCGCCGTAGCCGCGCGGCGGCTGGATCGCGACGAACACGTTCCCGAGGTCGAGGCCGGCGAGGACGAGGTCGTCGCCGTCGCGCCACTGCGTGCCGGGCGGCGGGCCCCACGTGTCGATCATGGAGGACTTGAGCGAGGCCGGCAGCGCCTCGAACCACTCCAGGTACCGCGCGACCGGCAGCCGCGCGGCGGCCGCGCCGAGCTGCGCGTCGGTCAGGTGGTCGGGGTCGTAGCCGCCCGCCGCGATCAGCCCGTGGATCAGCGCGTCGCCGTCCTGGGCGTAGTCGCCGATCGCGTAGCCCTGCTCGCGCATGGCGTTCAACAGGGCGATCGCCGACGCGGGCGTGTCGAGGCCGACGGCGTTGCCGATCCGCGCGTGCTTGGTGGGGAAGCTCGAGAGCATCACCACCACCTTGCGTCGGTCCGGCGGCGTGGTCGTGAGCCTCGCGATCCGGACGGTGAGGCCCGCGACGTGCGCGCAGCGCTCCGCGTCCGGCGCGTAGAGCGAAACGCCCTCGAACTCCGCGTGCGGCTCCTTGAACGAGACGACGCCGCCGAGCAGGCGCCCGTCGAACTCGGGGATCGCGACCTGCATCGCGACGTCCATCGGGCTGAGCCCGCTCGGGCTCTCCTCCCAGGCCGCGCGCGAGCGGGTGACGCAGACGGCCTGGACGACCGGGACGCCGAGCGCGGCGAGGGCGTCTGCGCGCCAGCCGCCTGGGCCCTCGGCGTCGGCCGCGGTCGAGCCGCCGCCCGCGAGCACGGTGACGATCAAGGCATCCACGTTGCCTTGGAGCTCCTCCAGGAGCGCGACGCGGCCACCTGCGTCCGGACGCAGCGACTGCGCCCAGACGCAGGTGGGCACGCCGCCCGCGTCCGCCACGGCCTGCGCGAGCGTGTCGACGAACGCCGTGTTGCCGGCGGCGAGGTGCGAGCGGTAGAAGACGATGCCGACGCGCGGGCCGTCCGGCGGCGGCACGACGCCCGCGGGCGCGTAGCCGCCGTGGGTCGGCAGCTCGACGGGATCCTCGAAGCCGTTGCCCTCCAGCAGGAAGGTGTCGGCGAGGAAGCGGAGCAGGTTGGTGGCGTTGTCGACGCCGCCGTGGCGCAGGTACTCGAAGGCCTGCGCGAGCGCGCCCGCGGGCGCGTGGCTCAGCTCGGCCAGCTCGGCGTCGGGCTGCGGCTCGCCGCCGAGCAGGATGAGCGCGAAGCCCGCTCCGTCGTCGGCGGTCGCGCGGCGGCGCAGCTCCTCCACCCCGTCCTCCCACGCGCGGCGGCCGCCGAGCAGGCGCACGACGACGACGCGGGCGCCGTCCAGGATCGGGTCGAGGTCGGTGAGCGACGCCGGGTTCGCGACGCGGACCTCGGGGAAGCCCGCCGGGAGGTCGGCGCTCGCGCGGGTGATCGCGAGCAGGTCGGTGTCGGCGTGGCTCAGGACGCGGAGCATGCGGTCCTCTGGAGGTCGAGGGTCGGAAGGGCTTCGGGAACGCCGTGTGCCAGGAGATCCGCGAGGACGTCGCGGTCGACGTGCTCGTCGACGAGGTCGCCGAGGACGTCGAGGCGGCGCTCGCGCACGTCGGCGAACGCGACGTCGCCGGGGCGCCAGTCGCGCCCGCGCTCGCCGGCGACCCAGGCGAGCAGCGCGCGGCGGAACGCGTCGCCCTCGAGCAGGCCGTGCCAGCTCGTGCCGAGGACGTTGCCCGCGACGCAGCCCTCGCCGTCGAGGAGCGCGGCGGCGCCGTCGTCGGGCCGCGGGTCGCCGTGGCGGATCTCGTAGCCGGAGGCCGCCGCGCCGAGCCAGGTCGAGTGGCCGCGCACGCGGCGCAGCAGCTTGTCGGCGTTGAAGGTCGTCGCGACCGGCAGCAGCCCGAGGCCGTCGACCACGCCCGCGCGCGACTCCACGTCGTCCTCGATCCGGCGCCCGAGCAGCTGGTAGCCGCCGCAGATGCCGAGGATCGGCGCGCCCGCGGCGGCGCGGCGCCGCAGCGCGACGTCGAGCCCGTCGCGGCGCAGGCGCTCGAGGTCGGCGACGGTCGCCTTGGTGCCGGGGATGACGACGAGGTCGGCGCGCTCGACGTCGACCGGCGAGCGCGTGTAGCGGACCCCGACGCCGGGCTCGGCGGCGAGCGCGTCGACGTCGGTGAAGTTCGACATCCAGCGCAGGCGCAGGACCGCGACGTCGAGCGTGTCGCGGCCGACGGCGGGCGCCGGGGCAAGTGCTGGTGCTTCCAGCGCGAGCGAGTCCTCCGCGTCGAGCCAGAGGCCCTCGCGCCAGGGCAGGACGCCGATCGCGCGGCGGCCGGTCAAGTCGTGCAACATCTCGAGGCCGGGCGCGAGCACGGACGCGTCGCCGCGGAACTTGTTGATGAGGAACGCGGCGATGTGGCGCTGGTCCTCGGCGTCGAGGACCGCGAGCGTCCCGACGAGCGCGGCGAAGACGCCCCCGCGGTCGATGTCGCCGACCAGCAGGACCGGGAGGCCCGCGGCGCGCGCGAGGCCCATGTTGGCGAGGTCGCGCTCGCGCAGGTTGATCTCGGCGGGCGAGCCCGCGCCCTCGCAGATGACGGCCTCGAAGCGATCGCGGAGGCTGTCGAGCGCCTCGAGCACCGGCGCCTGGAGCGACGCCTTGAGGTCCTGGTAGGAGCGGGCCGTCGCGTCGGCGTAGGGCTTGCCCATGAGCAGGACCTGCGAGGAGGTCTCCCCCGCGGGCTTGATCAACACGGGGTTCATCGCGGCCTCGGGCTCGAGCCCGCAGGCCGCGGCCTGCATCGCCTGCGCGCGGCCGATCTCGGCGCCGGACGCGGTCACCGCCGAGTTGTTGGCCATGTTCTGGGCCTTGAACGGCGCGACGCGCACGCCGCGGCGCGCGAGCGAGCGGCAGATGCCGGCGGTGACGAGGGACTTGCCCGCGTCCGAGGCGGTCCCGCAGACGAGCAGCGCGCCGGCCATCTAGGACCACGCTCCGGAGAGGGCGACGAGCGCGGCGACCTCGACGAGCTTGCCGGTCGCGCCGAGCGTGTCGCCGGTGCGGCCGCCGAAGGTCCGGAGCTGGAGCGCGGTGGCGAGGGCGGTCACGGCGAGCGCGACGGGGAGGGCGATCGTGGCGCCGAGGGCGACGACCGCCGCGGCCGCGAGGGCGGTCGCGGTGAGCGCGGCGGGCGCGCTGACGGAGAGGCCGCGCCCGAGGCCGCCGTCGGCGCGCGCGTTGGGCAGCGCGGCCGCGACGGCGACCATGGCGGCGCGCGAGAGGACGTGCGCGGCGACGAGCGCGCGGAGCGCGTGGCGCGCGTCGAGGCCGCTCAGCGCGAGCGCGGCAAGCAGCAGCGCGCACGCCATCGCGAGCGCGCCGTGGGCGCCGACGGCCGAGTCCTTCATCGCCGCCAGGCGGCGCTCGCGGCTGCCGTGGACGCCGAGGCCGTCGGCCGTGTCGGCGAGGCCGTCCTCGTGCAGGCCGCGGGTCAAGGCCATGGCCACGACAAGTCCGAGCGCGCCGGAGACGGCGAACGAGAGGCCCGCGGCGTCGGCGAGCGCGACGGTCCCGCCCGCGGCCCCGCCGACCAGCGCGCCGACGGCCGGGAACCACACGGCGGCGCGGGAGAGCCACGCGTCGCCGGCGCCGTCGATCCGGCCCGTGGGCACGACGGTCAGGAAGCTCACCGCGAGGCGCGGGCCGGCCATCATGCGACGGGGGTCCTCGGCGCCGGCGCGGTCCGGGGGCGGGGGTCGCGGAAGAGCGCGGGCTCCCAGTTGATGCGCGCGACGCGCCAGCGCGTGCCGCGGCGGCGCAGCTCGGTCACGGAGGTCGGGGCGACGTCGATCGTCCAGAACGCCTCCTCGGGCACCTCGAGCCCGCAGACCACGGCGGCGCGGATGACCGACGGGTGCGTGACGACCGTGCGCGTGCCCTCGCCCTCGAGGCCCTCCAGCCAGGCGCGGACGCGGGCAAGGACATCAACAAGGGTCTCGCCGCCGTGGGGCGCGCCGCGCGGGTCGCCGCGCCAGGCGAGGACGGCGTCGGGGTCGGTCGCCTCGACGTCGGCCAGCGCGCGGCCGCGCCAGGCGCCGAAGTCCCAGTCGGCGACGGCGTCCTCGACGGTCGCGTCGGCGCCGAGGCCGAGCGCGGCCGCGGTCTCGCCGGTGCACTGCGCGGCGCTGCGCAGGACCGCGCGCGCCTTGGGCAGGTGCGCGCCGAGGTCGGCGACCCGGCGGGCGGCGCCGTCGAGCAGCGGCCCGTCGCCGCCGAACACGGCACGACGCGTGCCGGCCGTCGCCGCGTGGCAGATGAGGAGGACCCGAAGGCTCACGCCGGGGGGCGCGAGAGGGGTGCTGCGGGGTCGGCCAACGTCAACTACCTCCTCGGGATGATTCGCGTCCCGAAATCAGGGGGTGAGTGCGATGGCCGGGTGAAGTTCCTGGCTTGCCGGAGTGCTGTTGTTGGACAACAACCTCCGGTCACAGTGGCGCGACCGCGTCGGAATCTCACCGACTTCCCGCACCATCGCTGAACGCGGCGGACAGTACCACGATCTTTTTGGCAAGGTGAGGCGCGTGAGCGAGCGCTATCCGCAGCGGGCCTGGACCCTCCCCGACGACGCGACGGAGGTGCTGCTGGTCCGCCACGGCGCGTCGCAGGACGCCGTCCCGGGCGAGCCGTTCGAGATGGTCGAGGGGCACGCCGACCCGGCGCTGTCGCCGATCGGGGAGGAGCAGGCGGAGGCGGTCTGCGCGCGGCTCGCGCTCGCGCCGCCCGACGCGCTGTTCGTCACCTCGCTGCGGCGGACGGCGCAGACGGCGGCGCGGCTGGTGGCGGCGACCGGGCTCGAGCCCACGGTGATCCCCGAGCTCTCGGAGGTCCACCTCGGCGAGTGGGAGGGCGGCGAGCTGCGCATCCGCACCGCCCACGGCGACCCGCTCGTGACGACGATCTTCGCGGAGCAGCGCTGGGACGTCATCCCGGGCGCCGAGCCGATGGAGGACTTCGAGGCCCGCACCCGCGCCGGCCTCCAGCGCGTCATCGACCTCACCGGCCCCGGCCGCGTCGCCGCCGCCTTCGTCCACGGCGGCGTGATCGGCGAGCTGGCCCGCCAGGCGACGAACGCCCCCAGGTTGTCGTTCATCCACGCCGAGAACACCTCGATCTCCCGGATCGTCGCGTTCGCCGACGGCCGCTGGCTGCTGCGCAGCTTCAACGACACGTCCCACCTCTGACGCCGGGCCCTCCGTTGGGGGGCGAACTTCGGCCCGATGGCACCTACACGTTGCGATGCGACGTCTCCGTGCCATCCAATCCGTGGTCGAGCAGCAACATGGGGTCATCGCCCGGCGGCAGCTGCTCGCGCTGGGGTTGAGCGCGGGCGGGGTCGACCACTGGCTGCGGAACGGGAGGCTGGTCGCCGTGCGGCGCGGGGTCTACGCGCTGGGTCACGCGCAGCTGCGGCGGCAAGGCCATGTCCTCGCCGCGCTGCTCGACGTCGGCGACGACGCGGTGCTGAGCCATCGGAGCGCCGCGCGCCAGTGGGGGCTGCGGCCGTGGAGCGGCGCGTTCGTCGAGGCGTCGATCCCGTCGCGGCGCGGCCGCCGTCGCCAGCGCGACCTGCGCGTGCACCGCGTCGACCTCCAGAGCTGGGAGGTCACCGAGGACGACGGCCTGCCGCTCACGACCGTCGCCCGCACGCTCCTCGACCTCGCCGCGGTCGTGCCCGCGCACCAGCTGCGCCGCGCGGTCGAGCGGGCCGAGCAGCTGGAGCTCTACGACCACCGGGAGGTGGTGCGGGTCCTGGCCGCGCACCGCTCGCGACCGGGCGCGCCCGCGCTGACGGCGCTCCTCGCCGACCTCGGCGCGCACGACACCACGACGCGGAGCGATCTCGAGGCGCTCTTCCTCCAGCTCTGCCTCGACCACGAGCTGCCGCGCCCGCAGGTCAACCGCTATGAGAACGGCCGGGAGCTCGACTTCCGCTGGCCGGAGCGGCGGCTGGCCGTGGAGACCAACGGCTTCTGGGTCCACCGGGCGCGCGACGCGTTCGAGGCCGACCACGAGCGCCGCCTGCAGCTCGAAGCGGAGGGCTGGCGCGTCATCTCGCTGACCTGGCGCCAGGTGACGCGCCGCCCGGAGGCGGTCGCGCAGCACGTCCGCCGCGCGCTCGATGGCACATGGACGTTGGTTCCCAACGTCCATGTGCCATCGGCCCGCTCAATCCCGCGTGAGCTCCCCGTCCACCCGCCGCCAGATGCCCAGCGGGTTGCCGTCGCGCAGCGCGGGCGGCAGGAGCGACTGCGGGGCGTCCTGATAGACGACGGGGCGGTGGAAGCGGCGCAGGGCGGTCATGCCGACGGAGGTGCCGGAGCCCGCGTCGGAGGCGGCCGGGTAGGGGCCGCCGTGCTGCTGGGCCCAGGAGACGGCGACGCCGGTCGGGACGCCGTCGAACAGCACCCGTCCCGCGGTGCGGGTCGCGGTGGCGACGAGCCCGACCAGGTTGGGGTGGTCGCCCGGCTCGGCGTGGACGGTCACGGTGAGCTGGCCGCCCGCGCGCGGCAGCGCGGCGGTCGCCTGGTCGAGCGACGCGTACGTCAGGACGATCGCGGCCGGGCCGAAGTGCTCCTCCCCCACCGCCTCGATCACGCCGAGGTCCGCGGCGTGCGCGCGGTAGACGGCGGGGCGCGCGCGGAAGCCGGGGAGGCCGTCGGCGTCGGCGGCCGTGAGGCGCTCGACGCCGGGCGCCGCGTCGAGCGCGGCGAGGCCGCTACGCAGCCCGTCGCGGATCGACGCCGCCAGCAGCACCTCGGGCTCGCGCGCGCCGAGCGTCGCCGCCAGCGCCGCCGCGAACGCCTCGCCGGCCTCGCCCTCCGGCACCAGCACGAGCCCCGGCTTGGTGCACAGCTGCCCGCCGAAGGTGCCGATCGCCCCGGCCAGCGCGGTCACGATCGCGTCCGCCCGCGCGGCGAGCGCCGCCGCGGTCACGACGACCGGGTTCAAGGACCCCATCTCGGCGAAGACCGGGATCGGGACGGGCCGCGCGGCGGCGCGGTCCATCAGCGCGCGGCCGCCGCGCCCCGAGCCGGTGAAGGCCACTGCGCGGACGTCCGGGTGGTCGACCAGCGCGGCGCCGACCTCGTGCGCGGCGGCGAGGACGTGCCCGAACGTCCCGGCGGGCAGGCCGGCGTCCTCCACGGCCGCCGCGATCTCGGACGCCACCAGCGTGCTCGTCCCCGGATGCGCCGGATGGCCCTTGACGACGACCGGGCAGCCCGCGGCCAGCGCGCTCGCCGTGTCGCCGCCCGCGGTGCTGAAGGCGAGCGGGAAGTTCGAGGCGCCGAAGACCGCGACCGGCCCGAGCGGGACCACCGTGCGGCGGAGGTCGGGCCGCGGCGGCGTCGCCGACGGGTCCGCCGAGTCGAGGATCGCGTCGAGGTGCGCGCCGGTCGCGAGGACCTCCGCGAACGCCTCGAGCTGCCCCGTCGTCCGCCCCAGCTCGCCGCGCAGCCGGACCTCCGGCAGCCCCGACTCGACGCCCGCGAGCGCGACGACCTCCTCGCCCCGCGCGCGCAGGCGCGTCGCCGCGCCGCGCAGCAGGGCGGCCCGCCGGCCCGCGTCCGCCAGCGCCGGATCGACCGCGGCCCGCGCCGCCGCGGCCACCGCCGCGTCGACGTCGGCGACCGTCGCCTCGGGGTACTCGGCGACGTCCTCGCCGCTCCGCGGATCGATGGCCTTGATGCTCGCGCTCATGGCCGCTACGCTACCACTGGTTTGACGACAGGACCAATTCTCGAACGTGGTTCGGACCACCTGGCGGTGCGCCAGCGCTACGAGCTGATCGCCGACCGCCTCGTCGAGGAGCTGCGCCGCGGCATCCTCCACCCCGGCGAGCGCCTGCCCGCCGAGCGCGAGCTCGCGCGCCACCTCGGCGTCGGCCGCGCGTCGGTCCGCGAGGCGCTCGGCGCGCTCCAGCTCCGCGGCCTGGTCGAGACGCGCCGCGGCGCGGGCTCCTTCTTCACCCACGACGCGCTCCAGCGCATCGCCGACGCCGAGCAGCTCCCCGCCGGCCTCGACCTCCCCGCCGACGCCGGGCCGGCCGCCGTCCTCGAGGCCCGCCGGATCCTGGAGCCGGAGATCGTCGCGCTCGCGGCGACGCGCGGCCACGGGGCGGACCCCGCGGTCGACGCGCTGCTCGCGACGATGGCCGCGAGCGCCGACCCCTCCGACCCCGACCAGCGCCGCCGCTGGAGCGACGCCGACCGCCGCTTCCACCGCCAGCTCGCCGTCGCGACCGCCAACCCCGTGCTGCTGGCGATCGCCGACCACCTGGCCGACCTGATGGACCAGCCGCTGTGGCAGCGGCTGCGCGACGACTCCATCGCCGTCCCCGGCCGCACCACCCTGCAGCTCGCCGAGCACCGGCTCATCGCCGCCGCCGTCAGCGAGGGCGACGCCGTCGCCGCCCGCCAGCACGCCGCCCAGCACATCGACCGCGCGCGCCGCTACATGGCGCTCGACTAGGAGACCAAGGACACCATGAACTTCCCCGGCATCATCCCCGCCGCCATCACGCCCTTCACGCCCGCGGACGAGGTGGACGTCGCGGGCCTGCGGAGCAACCTGGAGGCCTTGGTCGCCGCCGGCGTCGGCGGCCTCGTCGCGACCGGCACGATGGGCGAGGCCGGCAGCCTCAGCGACGCTGAGCGCCGCCTCGTGGTCGACACCTGCGTCGAGGTCGCGGCGGGCCGGATCCCGGTGATCGTCGGCGTCTCCGCGGGCTCCACCGCGGGCGCCGTCAAGAACGCGACCGCGGCGCGCGAGGCCGGCGCGGCCGCCGTCATGTGCCTGCCGCCGCTCAACTACGGCGGCACCACCGGCGAGCTGACCGCCTTCTACGCGAGCGTCGCCGCGGTGGGCCTGCCGATCATGCTCTACAACAACCCGATCGCCGCCGGGATCGACCTCACGCCGCCCGTCATCGCAGAGATCGCGGCCGCGGTGGACGGCGTCGTCGCCGTCAAGGAGTGCTCGGGCGACGCGCGGCGGATCGCCGAGCTGGTCAACGACACCACCCTGGAGATCCTGGTCGGCGGCGACGACTGGGCGCTCGAGGGCTTCGCGACCGGCGCGACCGGCTGGGTCTCCGGCGTCGCGAACGTCGTGCCCGCGGAGTGCCTCGAGCTGCACGCGCACGTCGAGGCGGGCCGGCTGGCGGAGGCGCGCGCGCTCTACGCGCGGCTGCTGCCGCTCTCGCGCCTGGACATGACCCCGCACCTGGTCCAGCACTTCAAGGGCGCGATGGACGCCGTCGGCCTGACCGGCGGCCCCTCGCGCGCGCCGCGCCTCCCGCTCGACGCCGCGAGCCAGGCGGCCCTCGACGCGGCGCTCGCGGCGCTCCGCGCGCCCGTCGCCGCATGAGGGCGTCGCGGTACTTCGCGGCGGTCGACTCGCACACCGAGGGCATGCCCACGCGCGTCATCACGGGCGGCGTGGCGCCGGTCCCCGGCGCGACGATGCTCGAGCGCAAGCTCCACTTCGAGGAGCACCTGGACGACCTGCGGCTGCTGCTGATGCGCGAGCCGCGCGGGCACCCCGCGATGTCCGGGGCGATCCTCCAGCCGCCGACGCGCGCGGACGCCGACTGGGGCGTGTTGTTCATCGAGGTCTCGGGGCTGCTGCCGATGTGCGGCCACGGGACGATCGGCGTCGCGACCGTGCTGGTCGAGACCGGGATGGTCGAGGTCACGGAGCCCGAGACGGTCGTGCGGCTCGACACGCCCGCGGGCCTCGTGATCGCGCGGGTCGCGGTGGAGGACGGCCGTGCGCGCTCGGTGACGCTGCGCAACGTCCCCGCGTTCCTGGCCGCGCGCGACCGCGCGGTCGAGGTCCCCGGCTGGGGGACCATCCCCTATGACATGGCCTTCGGGGGCAACTTCTACGCCATCGTCGACGCAGCCGCGGCCGGCGTGGTGGTGGATCCCGAGCAGTCGCAGCGGCTGATCGACTGCGGCGCCGACATCATGGCCGCGATCGACGCCGTCGAGCGGCCCGTGCACCCCGAGGACCCGCGGATCTCCGGCTGCCACCACGTCGTCCTGCACGAGCCCGGGCGCGACGGCGCCCACGCGCGCGCGGCGACGTCGATCCACCCCGGCTGGCTCGACCGCTCCCCGTGCGGGACGGGGACGAGCGCGCGGCTCGCGCAGCTGCACGCGCGCGGGGAGCTGGCGGTGGGCGAGGACTTCGTCAACGAGTCGGTGCTCGGCACGCGCTTCACCGGCCGGATCGTGGAGGAGACGACGGTCGGCGGCCTCCCCGCGATCGTGCCGGAGATCACCGGCCGCGCGTGGATCACCGGCATGGGCCAGTACCTGCTCGCGCCGGACGACCCGTTCCCGGCCGGCTTCCGGCTGGGATGACCGCGCCGCGGCCCGCGGTCGTCGTGGTCGGCGCCGGGATCGTCGGCACGGCGACCGCGTGGGAGCTCGCGCGCCGCGGCATCGCCACCACCCTGCTCGACCGCGGCGAGGTCAGCGGCGGGACGACCGGCCTCGGCGAGGGCAACGTCCTGGCCTCCGACAAGGACACGGGGCCGGAGCTGGACCTCACGGTGCTCGGGCTCGCGGTCTACGACGAGATCGAGGCGCTGCTCGGCCCGGTGGCGCGGATCCGCCGCAAGGGCGCGCTCATCGTCCACCCGGACGCGCGGACGTGGGCCGCCGAGCCCGCGCGCGCCGAGCGGCTGCGCGCGGCGGGCGTCGAGGCGCGGCTGATCGACGCCGAGGAGGTCCGCCGGCGCGAGCCGCGGCTGACCGGCGAGCTGCACGGCGCGCTGCACGTGCCGCGGGACCTCCAGTGCGACCCGCGCGCGATCGCGCGGGCGCTGGCGGGCGAGGCGCGCAGGCTGGGCGCGACGGTGCGCACGGGCGCGGAGGTGGCGCGCGTGGTGGTGGAGGGCGACGAGGCGCGCGGCGGCGGCGCGACGCGCGGCGGCGGCGCGACGCGCAGCGGCGGCGCGACGCGCAGCGGCGCCGAGGCGCGCGGCGGCGGCGCGAGCGGCCGCGTGACGCGCGGCGACGAGCCCGGCGCCGGCGGCCGCGTCGTCGGCGTGGAGCTCACGAGCGGCGAGGTCATCGCCGCGCCCACCGTCGTCCTCGCCGCCGGACCCTGGACGCGACCGCTGGCGGAGTCCGCCGGCGTCCCGCTCCCGCTCGAGCCGCGCAAGGGCCAGCTGCTGCGGCTGCGCCTCCCGGCGCCCGACCCGCGGTGGCTGCGCCACAAGATCGTCGACGGCAGCTATCTCCTCTCCGTCACCAGCGCCGCGACCGCGCGGCAGGTCTCGACGGTGATCGAGACCACGCACGACGGCCACGTGATCGTCGGCTCGACGCGCGAGCGGTCCGGCTTCGACCCATCCGTGGACGCGGCGCTCGAGGACGTGGTGCGCGAGCGCGCCGCCCGCCTGGTCCCCGACGTCGCCGGCCTCGTCCGCGACAGCGCCTGGGTCGGCTTCCGCCCCTGGCTGCCCGACCACCTCCCCGCGATCGGGCCGTCCGAACGCGTCGCGGGCCTGCACCTCGCCACCGGCCACGAGGGCGCGGGCGTGGCGCTCGGGCCGGTCACCGGCCGCGTGATCGCCGGGGCGATCGCGGGCGAGCCGCCGCCGATGGACCTCACGCCGTTCGCCCCGGACCGCTTCGGCGCCTCCGGCCCCTGAACCACGCGAGCGTGGTGGAATGTCGCCCGTGACCACCTCGCCCGACGTCCGCAAGACGCTCAACATCACGCTCGCCGTCGGCCTCGCCGACGCGGCCCTGCTCGTCGTGCTCGTCTACTTCGCGTTCATCGACCGCTCCGACACGGCCGTGCACATCCTCGGCCCGATCCACGGCCTCGGCTTCCTCGCGCTCGTCCTGCTGACCGGCAACGGCGCGCTCCAGAAGCTGTGGGGCTGGTGGTTCCCGGCGCTCGTCATCGTCACCGGCGGGCCGGTCGGCTCGATCGTCGGCGACGTCATCCTGCGCCGGCGGATCCCGGCCGCGGCCACCACGCGGCCATGACCATCGACGCCTGGATCCAGCACCCGACGCCGCGCTTCCTGGCCCATGAGATGTTCGCCACGCTGCGGCGCTGGACCGGCGAGGAGGCGCCGCCCGAGCAGCTGCCGCTGAGCGTGACGCTCGAGGCGCTGGACGCCGCCGGCGTCGAGGAGGCGATGCTGTCGGCGTGGCACGGGCTCGAGGGCGCGCTGATCCCCAACGAGGCCGTCGCGGGCTGGGTCGCCGAGGCGCCCGGGCGCCTGCACGGCCTCGCCTCGGTCGACCTCCGCAAGCCGATGGAGGCCGTGCGCGAGCTGCGCCACTACGTCACCGACGTCGGCTTCAAGGGCCTCCGCGTGCTGCCCTGGCTGTGGGAGGCGCCGCCGACCGACCGCCGCTTCTACCCGCTCTACGCCACCTGCGTGGAGCTCGGCGTCCCGTTCTGCACGCAGGTCGGCCACACCGGCCCGCTGCGCCCGTCGGAGACCGGCCGGCCGATCCCCTACATCGACCAGGTCGCGCTCGACTTCCCCGAGCTGACGATCGTCTGCGGTCACCTCGGCTACCCGTGGACCGAGGAGATGATCGCGGTCGCGCGCAAGCACGAGAACGTCGTGATCGACACCTCCGCCTACACGATCAAGCGCCTCCCGCCGGAGATCATCACCTACATGAAGTCGAACAGCGGCCGCCACAAGGTGCTCTTCGGCTCCAACTTCCCGATGATCTCCCCCGCCCACGCGCTCGAGGGCCTCGACGACCTCGGCCTCGACGCGGAGACCCGGCGGCTCTACCTGGAGGGCAACGCGCGGCGGGTCTTCGGCCTGCTGTGATGGGCCGATGAGCGAAGAGCCCGCCGCCGCGGACGCCCCCGAGGTCGACGCCGTCGCCGCGTTCCGCGAGCGCCGCGACCGGATCCGGACCGAGCTGGGCGGCGCCGCGCGCGTCGAGCGCCTCCACGCCCGCGGCGAGCGCACGATCCGCGAGCACCTCGACGCGCTCCTCGACGACGGCTCCTTCGACGAGGTCGGCACCTTCGTCCGCTCGCTGCGCCCCGAGGACCACGCCGACACGCCGGGCGACGGCAAGGTCGGCGGCCACGGCACGATCGACGGCCGCCCGGTCACGGTCGCGGGCGACGACATCACCGTCAAGCGCGGCTCGTCCTCGCCGATGGGCTCGCGCCGCCTCGGCCGCCTCTTCGCCCACGCCGAGAAGTGCGGCCACCCGATCGTCTACTTCGGCTCGACCGGCGGCGCGCGGATCCCGGACTCGCTCGGCTCGGCCGGGTTCTCCCAGGTCGCCGTCGACGTCGACCTCTTCCGCCGCGCCCGCCGCGTGCCGTTCATCACCGTCATCGTCGGCGACTCGTTCGGCGGCTCGTCGTTCGTCTCCGCCGCGAGCGACCTCGTCATCCAGGTCCGCGGGACCTGCCTCGCGGTGACCTCGCCGCTGGTCGCGAAGATCGCCACCGGCGAGGACCTCACCAACGACGAGCTCGGCGGCGTCGACGTCCACGCGCGCAGGACGGGCCAGATCGACCTGATCGCCGAGGACTTCGACGAGGCCTACGCCCTGGTCCGGCGCGCGCTCGCGATCCTGCCCGCGAACGCGCGCGAGCGAACCGCTCGCACGGACGACGGCGAGGACGGCGCGGCGGGCCTCCCCATCCCACCCGACCCCGAGCTCGCCGAGATCGTCCCGCGCCGCCGCTCGCGCGCCTACGACGTCCACAAGGTCCTGCGCCGCGTCCTCGACCCCGACTCCCTGCTCGAGCTCGGCGCGGGCTTCGGGCGCGGCCTGGTCTGCGGCCTCGGCCGCCTCGACGGCCACGCGGTCGGCGTCGTCGCCAGCCAGCCGAAGTTCTTCGCGGGCGCGCTCGACCCCGCCGCCTGCGAGAAGGCCGTCAAGCTGCTCTGCCTCTGCGACGCCTTCGACCTCCCCGTCCTCTTCTTCCAGGACGTGCCCGGCTTCTTCGTCGGCAAGCAGGTCGAGCACGACGGGATGCTCAAGCACGCGATCCGGCTGCAGACCGCGCTCGCGCTCTCCGAGGCGCCCAAGATCACCATGTTGCTCCGCAAGGCCTATGGGTTGGCCTACTTCAGCCTGGGCGGCAACGACAGCGGCGTCGACACGGTCTACGCGTGGCCGACCGCCGAGATCTCGTTCATGGACCCGCTCGTCGCCGCGAACGTCGTCGCGGGCGGCGACGACGCGACCCGCGACGCGATGGCCGAGGCGATGCGCGCCGACATCGACCCCTACGGCGCCGCGGGCCTGATGAAGGTCGACGAGATCATCGACCCCGCCGACACCCGCGCCACGCTCGCCCGCGCCCTCGGCCGCCTCGCGGGCCGCCCCGCCGCCGACGGCGCGCGGCGCCCGCTCGCGACGTGGCCGACGTGCTGAGCCCCCATAACCCGGACGGGTGGTTCGCGCCGCGCGCCCCTCGCGCGCGCGGCTGCCGCCCATCAGGGTGGAGGCCGGTGCCCGCTCACATGGGATCTGGTCAGGATGCCCGCCGGCAACGGGACGCCGGCAGCCGTGAGCGCGCTCCTTCTCCTCTGGTGGGCCGGGCCTCCGGGCCCGGCCCATCGACCTTCCTCCGGTCATGGGCGTAGAGCCCCGCGGCGCCGCCGGACCCGAGGCCGCCTCCTTCTCGCCGATCTCGGCGCTGCACCTGTTCGTCTCGCTGCTCGGCGAGGTCGAGCAGGCCACGCCCGCCGCGCCCGGCGCCTTCTACGACCAGCTCGCCGAAGCGGTCTGCCGCCTCGGCTCGATGCACCGCGCGGTCGTCTTCATGTACGACGACGTCGCCCGCCGCGTGCGGATCGTCGGCGCGCACGCGGTCGACATCGAGCTCTTCGACGGCCACAACCTCGCGATCGAGCTCGCGCCGATCGCCGCCCGCGCGCTCGACCTCGACCAGGTCGTCGAGGGCCGCGCCGACGAGCTGACGCCGCCCTACGACACGATGATGGGGATCGAGCACCTCGTCTGCGTGCCGCTCGCCGCGGGCGGCCACGGCTTCGGCGTGATCCTCGCCGAGGGCACCGCGCGCGGGCTGAGCGCCGAGGAGCGCGAGGTCCTGCGCTCGCTCGGCAAGGTCTGCGCGCTCGCGCTCTCGGCGCGCAAGGCGACGCGTCAGCAGGTCGACGGCCGCCACCTCGCCGACCGCATCGACCTCGCGCGCGAGATCCACGAGCGCGTCGTGCAGCGCGTCTTCGGCGTCGTCATGGCGCTGCAGTCCGGCGCGCTGCTCGACGAGGCCGACCAGGTGCGCGCCGCCGCCGAGCTCGGCGCCGCGCTCGACGACCTGCGCGACGCGATGGCGCGCCCGCTGGCCGCGACGCCGCGGCTCACCACGCTGACGCTCCGCGACGAGCTCGTCCGCCTCGCCGCCAACGCGCCGGAGGTCGACGTGCGCTGGCAGCAGGACGTCGTGATCCCGACGATCTTCGAGCCCGTCACGCAATCGGTCCTCGGCGAGGCGATCCGCAACGCGCGCCGCCACGCGGCGCCCGGCCGGATCGACGTCTCGGTCCGCGGCGACGCCGACACCGTGGAGCTCGAGATCACCAACGACGGCGTCGGCCCCGCGCAGCGCGGCGGCGCCGGGATGGGGCTCCGCATCTCCGCCTTCGAGGCCCTCCAGCACGGCGCGTCCTTGACGTTCGGCCCCACGGGGCCCGAGCATTGGCACGTCCGCCTCGTCCTCCCACGTCCGGAGAGCGCATGACCGAGCGCAACCTGCGCGTCCTCGTCGTCGACGACCACCAGGTCGTCCACTGGGGGCTGCGCCTGATGCTCGGCCGCCTCGACTGGGTCGAGCGCTGCATCCCGGCGAGCACCGGCGAGCAGGCGATCGACTTCGCGCGCCGCTACGAGCCGCACGTCGCGCTCGTCGACCTCTTCGTCGGCGAGGAGTCCGGGCCCGAGATCGTCGGGATGATCCGCAACGCCTCGCCGTCCACCCGCGCGCTGCTCTACTCCGGCGCGGGCCGGCTGTCGGCCAAGGCGGCGCGGGCCGCGGGCGCGCACGGCTTCATCACCAAGGAGCGCGACGCGGCCGAGCTGGCCGACGCGATCCGCCGCGTCGGCCGCGGGCTGACGGTCTTCGACGACGCGGCGCCGTCCGGGATGGTCCTCACCGACCGCGAGCGGCAGGTGCTCGAGCGCGTCGCGGGCGGGATGACGAACGCCGAGATCGCCACCGAGCTGCACCTCTCCCCCAACACGGTCAAGCAGCACGCGTCGGGGATGTTCCGCAAGATCGGCGCGCGCAACCGCACCGAGGCCGTGCAGCGGGCCCAACGGCTGGGCCTGATCTCCTAGTCAGGCGGTCCGGATCGACCACCGCATCGGGTGCAGTTCGGGCGGCCGCCCTCGCGGATGGCCGCGCGAGACGCCACGGTGGGATCGTGCTCAACCAGCCGGTCAGCTGTGGCCGCTACGCCGCGGTCTTCGCCCTCGACGATCCCGACGAGCTCGTCGGCGCCGGGCTCTCCTGCCCCGCGTGCCTCGCCGAGGGCGTCCGGCTGTCGGTCGACGTCGTGGGCGGCGAGCTCGACGCGCGCTGCGCCTGCCTGAGCTGCGCGAGCACGTGGTCGCTCGCCCTGGGGCCGCAGCAGCTGCTGCGCCTCAGCCTCGATCCGCCGCCCGCCGCCGACGTGCGCTGGAGCCCCCGGCTCCCCGCGTCGCTGCTGCCGCTGGAGATCGAGGACGACCCCGATGCCTGAGCGCCGCGGCGGCCTGCTCCTCACCGGCGCCTCCGGGTTCGTCGGCCAGTCCCTGCTCGCGCGCTGGCTCGCGCGGACCGACCGCCCGGTCACCATCCTCGTGCGCGCGCGCGACGACGCCGCCGCGCGCGCCCGCGTCGTCGCGCTGCTCGGCGAGGACGCGATGCGCGCCGCTCGCGCGCCGCTGCACGCGCTCGCCGCCGACGTCACCGACCTCGACCCCGGCGCGATCGTCGCGCGCGCCCACGCCGCGGGCGCGGGCCCGATCGACCAGGTCATCCACGCGGCCGCCTGCGTGCGCTTCGACCAGAGCCTCGAGGAGGCCCGCGCGGTCAACGTCGCGGGCACGCGGCGGATGCTCGCGCTGGCCCGGATGCTCCACGCCGAGCACCCGCTGCGCCGCTACGTGCAGGTCTCGACCGCGTACGTCGCGGGCGACCACCCCGGCGCCTTCGGCGAGGGCGACCGTCGCATCGGCCAAGGCTTCCGCAACGGCTACGAGCAGTCGAAGATCGAGTCCGAGGAGCTGGTCGTCGCGGCCGCGGCGGGCGGGCTCCCGGTCCAGGTCGTGCGGCCCTCGATCGTCGTCGGCGACCGCCAGTCGGGCTGGACCGCGGCGTTCAACGTGCTCTACGTCCCGCTGCGCGCGCTCGTCGCGGGCGCCGTCGACGCGGTCCCCGAGCAGGACCGCGGGCTGCTCGACGTCGTCCCGGTGGACTACGTCGCCGACGGGCTGCTCGGGCTCTCCGACGCGCCCGCCGACGGGCGCACCTACCACCTGACCGCGGGCCGCCACGCGATCACCGTCGGCGAGCTGGCCGACCTCGCCTGCCGCTCGACCGGCCGCCGGCCGCCGCCGCGGGTGAGCGCCGAGACGTTCGCCGCGACGCTCGGCGCGAGCGCCGCGGGGCGCGTCCTGGCCGCGAACCTCGGCGACTACCTCCCGTACCTCGACGTGCGCACGCGCTTCGACGCGAGCGGCGCCGAGGCGCACCTCGCGCCGCGCGGGATCCGCGTCACGCCGGTCGCCGACTACCTGCACCGGCTGATCGCCTACGCCCAGGAGCGGCGCTGGGGCCGCGTGCGGCGCGTGGCGGGCGCGGCGAGCGCGTCGGTCACGGCGTCGCTGCGCCGGGCCGACCCCGCGGCGTAGCCTGCGGGCCATGGACACCCGCCCGTTCGACCCGGGCGCCGTCATCAACGGCGCCCTCCAGATCTACCGCGACCACGCCGGCGTGCTGATCCCCGCCGCGCTCGCGGTCTTCGCCGTGCAGGCGATCCTCGCGATCGTGTTCTCGGGCGGGCTCGGCGTCGTCGTCAGCGTGATCTCGGTCGTCCTCGGGACCTTCTACCAGGGCATGGTGGTGGAGTTGGTCCGCGACGTCCAGGACGGCCGCCTGGACAGCTCCGTCGGCCAGCTCTTCGCGAGCATCACCCCGGTCTTCGCGACCTTGTTGGTGGTGTCGATCCTGTTCGGGATCGGCGTCGCGATCGGCTTCGTCCTGCTCATCATCCCGGGCCTCTTCCTGCTCACGATCTGGTCGGTCACCGCGCCGGTCGTCGTGCTCGAGCGCACCGGCGTCCTCGGCGCGTTCACGCGCAGCCGCGAGCTCGTGCGCGGCAACGGCTGGTCGGTCTTCGCGGTCATCCTGGTGGTCTTCGTCGGCCTCGCCGTCGTGAGCACGCTCGCGTCGATCGTCTCCTCGGGCCTCGGCGACGTCGGCAGCGCCGCCGTCGCCTGGGTCGTCACCTCGGTGACCGCCCCGATCTCGGCGCTCACCGCCGCCGTCCTCTACCTCACGCTGCGCGAGCGCGCGGGCGAGCCGCCGCTCTCCCCGGACGTTGGCCCCGAGGCACCGGGCACGCTACGGTGAGCCCGACCACCCCAAAGGAGCGCACCACGATGGACGAGGACAAGGACGGCACGGCAGTGGCCGCCAAGGACGAGGACATCAGCCAGCTCGTCGCGCGGCTCTCGCGCAGGCACCGCTCCGGCGGACGGGTCATCGAGCGCGCCGCGATCATGGCCGAGGGCGGCAACTCGGTCGCGATCCTGCGCTGGCTCGAGGACAACGACTGGGTGCCCGAGGCCGACGCGCCGCCGAGCACCGACCGCGACGGGTTCGGGCTGCACGGCATGCGCCGCGAGGCCGAGCGCGGCCGCGCGCAGGCGCAGGCCCCGCGCCGCTACATCTCCCCGGCCTCGGCGCCCACGGGCACCGCCGCCTAGTCCTACAGGTCGAGCTCGGGCCGCGCGCGCGGCGGCACGGGCAGGGAGACGGCGATCGCCTCGTCGAGCACCTCGTCGGCGAGCAGCGCGTCGAGCGCGATCAGCCGGAAGCCGAGCAGCGCGGCAGCCGGGAGATCCTGCAGCGGCGCTGCGCAGAAGGGGCACGCGACCACATGGGCCGCCGTCGCGCGGGAGAACCGCAGACGGCAGGATGGGCAACAGCTGCGGGTCATGGGAGACCCTTTCGTTCGACGCCCGGACGGTCAGTGTAGCCCCCTCCCCGACGGGCCCTGCAGATCCCCGCCCGAACGGCGATGATCTCTCCCATGCCGGGCCGCAGCCGCACGTTCATCATCGCCATCGCGGCCGTGATCGCGATCCCGATCCTCTTCGCCGCGCTCGGCGCGAGCCGCGACGCGGGGCTCGCGTTCGGGATCCTGCTCGTGGTCGTCGGGCTCGGCTGGTCGGTCGCGGAGTCGCGCGGCGGTGGGCGCGGCGGCGGCGGCGGCGAGTAGGCCCTACGGGACGATGACGTTCGCCGGGTCCGGCCGCAGCTCGGGCGGCGCCTGGCTGTAGTCGCCGAACGGCGCGTCGCGGCGCGCGGCCACGGCCGAGACGCCCTCGGCCTTCGCGGTCTCGATGAAGTCCAGCGCCTCGGGCGTGTTGCGCATCAGGCCGTCGAGGATCGGGCCGAGCGTCTGCGTCGAGGCCAGCCCCATGTTCTCGTAGGCGTGGTTGACCACCAACTTCATCGCGGCCAGCTGCGAGGACGGGATCGCGGAGAGCTCCGCGGCCAGCGCGGCGACGCGCGCCTCCAGCTCCGCGAACGGGACGGCCTCGTTGATCAGCTCCACGTCGGCCGCCTGGCGCCCGCTCAGCGGCCGGCCGGTCAAGGCGTGGAACTTGGTCCGCGCGAGGCCGAGCCGGTAGATCCACATGCCGCTGAGGTACGCGCCCCACATGCGGCTGTAGGGCGTGCCGATGACCGCGTCCTCGCTGGCGATCACGAGGTCGGCGCAGAGCGCGAAGTCGCTGCCGCCGCCGACGCAGTAGCCGTGGACCTGCGCGATGACCGGCTTCGGCGAGCGCCAGATCGCCATGAGCTTCTGCGTCGGCGCGAGCTCCGGCGCGGTGGCCATGGCGAAGTCCTTGCCGGGATCCCACCTCCCGTCGGTCAGCATCGCCTCGCCCCAGTGCTCGAAGCCGCCGCCGAAGTCGTAGCCCGCGCAGAACGCGCGGCCCGCACCGCGGAGCACGATCACCTTGACCGCGGGATCGCGCACCGCGCCGCCCACCGCCGCCTCCACCTCGTCGGGCATCGGCGGGACGATCGTGTTGAGCCGCTCGGGGCGGTTCAGCGTGATCGTGGCGACCGCGCCGTCGACCGCGTAGAGGATCGTCTCGTAGGCGGGCGCGTCGGACATCGGCCGATCCAACCAGGCGCGCCGGTCGGCTCAGCGCGGGCTCACTTCCCCGCCTTCAACGATGCCGAGGCCGCCGGGCCCTTCGCGTTGCCCGCCGTGAGCCCGCGGACCGAGACCTTCACCGCCACCGTCGTCGCGATGCCGGTGAGCACCAGCGAGCGCTGCTTGGCCGGGACGATCCGCACCGTCTGGGTGCCGTCGGGCAGCGTGACGTGGACGGCGTGGCGGAAGCCCGCGCGCGGCGCCGTCCAGGAGACCGTGACCCGCGTGCCCTTGCGCGTGAGCTTCAGCTTCCTCGGGGTGGCCGGCGCCAGCGCGCTCGCGGCGCGGAACGACGCGACGGTGATCTTCGCCCGCGGCCGCCCGTCCTGGCTGACCAGCGCCTGGACCCGGCGGACGCCCGCCGAGCCCCGCGCAGGCGTGAAGCGCAGGCGGCCGCGGCGGGCGCCCGTGGTCGCGATCGCGTGGTGGACGTCCTTGCCCGACTCGACGAAGGTGACCTTCTGGCCCGCGATCGGCGTGAGCGACCACGAGAGCGTGCGGCGCGTGCCGGAGCGCCCGACCTTCGCGCTGACGTGCGGCTTCGGCAGCCCGCGGGCGTAGCGGACGCGGCTGACCGGGAACGTGCCGTCGGAGCGCAGGCGCCACGTGCCCGCCGCCGGGGACTTGACGGCGACGAACGTCGTGCCGTCCTCCAGCAGCCCGGCGACCACGCCGTCGCGCTTGAGGTAGGGGTGGTCCTTGTCCACCGTGATGGTCCGGCCGTGCGGACCGGTGAGCGTGACGCCGGGCGGACCGCCCTTGCCCTGGACCTGCCACGCGGCCATCGGCAACCCGTAGGGGATCGCCACCGCGCCGAGCGCGCCCGCCTGCGCGCCGCTCGCCGTCGGCTTCTGCGGCCGCCACGGCGCGAGGTCGCAGCCGGTGAACGCGTCGAAGTCGCCGCTCCACGTCGCCGCGGCGCCGACGCCGTAGCCGAAGACGTCGACGCAGCCCGCGATCCCGATCGAGGAGACGAGCGCCTTCGCCGTCGCGCACGGGTCCGGGAGGTAGTCGATGTGCAGGCAGCCCTGGAGCTGGCCCTCGACGTCGAACGCGCTGAGCCCCGCCACCCAGCCGTTGACGCTGCCGTTGACGCCGAGCGGTCCGAGCGACCAGTCCGCCGAGCCGCCGAACTCGAAGAGGCCGAAGGACGAGTAGCGCAGGAACGCCTGCCCGATCGTGAACTTCCCGCCGAGCTTCGCGTTGCCGCTGACCTCGATGACGAACGGGTCGGCGAGCGTCGCCTTCACCGTGCCGTTGACCGACACCGCGGTCTTGCCCGCCACCGATGGCCCGCCGCTGACGCCGATCGAGCCCGAGAGCGTCAGCGCCGGCGTCCGCTGGATGCCGAAGCCGAGCGACTGCAGGTAGATGCCCGTCCCGATCGGCGTGTTGAGGTTGCCGACGCTCGCGGTCAGCGAGTCGAAGTCCCCGTTCTTGATGCCGAAGCCCGCGCCGACCGTGAGCTTCTTGGCGAAGTTCAGCGTGGCGGTCACGCTGCCCGACCACGTGCCGGAGTCCTGGTAGTGCAGCGAGACGTTCGTCAGCGTCAGGGCCAGGGCCTCGACCTTCGGGATCTTCAGGTCGAACGAGCTGAAGTTCGCGCCGTGGTCGTTGCTCGTGGTCAGCGACGTCGACGTGGTGATCGCGCCGAGGTAGTTGAACGGCCAGAAGTCGAGCTTGAACGTCGGGGTGACGACGGTCTGCGCGGAGGCGTTGAACTGGACCCCGAGGCCGGTCACCGGCAGCCCGGCGACCGAGAGCGCCTGCCCCGCCTTGAGGCCGAGCCCGGTGACGTCGCGCGGCCCGGAGCCCGAGCCCGCGAAGCTCATGTCGATCGTGCCCGTGTAGATGGGGATGTCGGCCGGCGAGGACGCGATCGAGACCGCGAACGTCGAGTTGGGGCTCTTGATCGTCTTCTTGTCGTCGTCGATCACGAGGTCGCGGTCGCCGTCGAGCGGCGTGAAGTCGAGGCCGTTGATGTGGACGGTGGTGTTGACGATCTCGTGCTGGTGCAGCCCGTCGCCGAACTTGTGGAAGCAGCCGTCGGTGCGCGCGTCGACGTAGGTGAAGGAGACGGTGCGGTCGCAGTTCTGCTTGATCCGCGCGAGGAACGTGACCGTCCGCGGCGACGGCCCGACCGCCGCGCTCGCGGGCGTCGCGGTGACCGTCACGGTGGCGTAGTCGACCTGCGCGGCCGCGCCGGTCGCGGCGGTGAGCGTGAGGACCGTGTGCGTGTCGCTGCCGCCGACCGGGTTGGGCGCGAACGCCGCGGTGATCCCGGGCGGCAGGCCCGCGATGGTGTAGGTGACGTCGCCCGCCGAGCCGTTGATCCGGTTGACGTCGAGCGGCACCGCCGTCGACGTCCCCTCCAGCACCTCGGCGACGCCGGGCCCGCCGCTGACCGTGAAGTCCGGCGGCGAGGGCGCGTCGGGGTAGGTGATCGCCAGGTCGTCCAGCGCGTCGTCGTCGGCGTACTGGTCGTAGAGGTCGAAGTAGGCGATGCGCGCGTCCGGCGCGGTGACCGTCAGCTGCTGGTCGAAGGCCGCGCCCTCGGTGACCGTCGCCGTCTGCGTCGTGCCGACCTGCGTGCCGTTGGCGTCGTAGGCCTTCAGGTCGATCGAGGACGTGACGCCCGGGTCGGTGCCCAGGAAGCCGACGCGGACGCTGACCGCCGAGGCGAACGCGCTGAGGCGCCCGCGGGTGAGCGCCGGGCGGAACTCGCCGCAGGCGTCGGTCCCGCCGACGCACGTGTTGAAGTCCGCGACGTGGGTCCCGGAGTGCGCCTTGCCCGGCGCGTCGCGCACGACGGGCAGGAAGCCGTAGTCGCTCTGGCCGGGGAACGTGACGCCGGCCGACGCGGCGTACTGGCCGCTGACCGAGGTCCCGGGCGCGAGGTCGTCGAAGGTCACCGTCTTGACGACCGCCTGCGCCGCCGCGGGCGCTCCCAGCACCAGCAGCACCACGATGACGATCCCCGCCCCCAAGCGTCCGCGCATCGCGCCACCCCACCAGACGGGGGCGCCCGCGCTCAATAGGTAGAACCCCCATCCGTTGCCGATGCCGACGGCGGCGTGGTCTACGATCGCCGCGCTCATGCGCTCCCATCGCCGCCTCCTCGCCGCCGCCGTCGCCGTCGCGCTCGCCGCCCTGGGAGCGCCGGCCGCCGCGTCCGCCGCACCGCCCAACGACGCGCGGGCCGACGCGCAGGCGCTGGGCGCGCCGCCGTCCTCGGTGTCCGGGACGACGGTCGGCGCGTCCGTCGACGCGACGGCTGAGCCCACCGGCGACTGCGGCGCCACGGGCGCCTCGGTCTGGTACTCGGTGACCCCGGGCAGCGACGAGCGGCTGGTGCTGAGCCTCGACGCCAGCGGCGACCTCGACGCGGTCCTCGACGTCTTCCGCCGCCAGCGCTCGCAGGCGAGCTCCGTCACCTGCGACGCCACCGACAAGGACGGCGCCGCGTCGGTCACGTTCTCGGTGAAGAAGGGCGAGAGCTACCTGATCCGCGTCGCCGCGCTGCCGAACTCCGCGGCGGGCACGTTCCACCTCGACCTCGCCGCCGCGCAGCCCGCGCCGCGGCCGCCGGGCGCGCGGCTGCCGGGCCGCGGCGTGACCCGCACGCTCGACCGCGTCGCGAACGTCGCCGACGCGTTCTCCGCGCGCCTGAGCGCCGGCACGCCGTACCGCATCAACCTGGACGGCCAGGTCGAGGACGGCTGCCTGTCGCTGTCGGTCTACGGGCCGGGCACGTCCTCCTTCGAGGACGACGACCCGGTGAAGAGGCTCGGCTGCGGCGGCTACCTGCTCTTCACCCCCGGCCCGGGCGAGTCCGGGCGCTACTCCTTCTTCGTGAAGTCGAGCTCGCGCGTGCGCGGCGCCCAGCGCTACCACCTGCAGGTCGCGCCGGCCGGGCCGGACGACACGTCGCCAGGGATCTTCCTGCACAACTTCGCGCGCGTGCGCGGGGCGGTGCGCGGCGCCGGGATCGACGTCGTCGACCTCTACCGCTTCGACGTCACGACGCGCTCGACGCTCTTCGCCTCGCTGGCGACGGGCGCCGACCTCGACCTCGTGCTCCTGCGCGACGACGGCCGCCGCCTCTCGTGCGCGTGCGGCGACTCCGGGAGCGTCGAGCTCCACCGCGGCCTGCGGCCCGGCCGCTACTTCCTGGCCGTCCGCGCCCGCGACGGCAGCAGCGGCCGCTACACGCTGCGGCGCGCGTCGCGGACGATCACCACGTCGAAGATCCAGGTCCAGGGCGCGCGCACCGCGCAGGTCGCGCCGGGGACCTCGGTCCGCGTCGCGGTCCTGACCTCGCCGTCGGTCGCCGGGCCGGTGACGATCACCGTGGAGCGCTTCGATCCCCTCAGCGGCTGGCAGTTCGTGCGCCGCTACCACTCCGGCGGGTCGATCACCTTCACGCCGCCCGCCGTCGGCAAGTACCGCTTCTCCGGCTCGTTCGACGGGACCAGGAGCGCGGCGCCGAGCACGACGGGGACCGCGCGGCTCACGGTCGCGGGCCCGCTGGTCGAGTGAGCCGCGCGGCTCAGTCGGGCAGGTCGGCCATGTGCCGGCCGAGCTCGGCGCGCGAGCCGATGCCGAGCTTGCGGTAGACGCGGGCCAGCGTCGCCTCGACCGTGCGCGGGCTCACGAAGACCGCCGCGGCGACCTGGCGGTTGGTGAGGCCCTCGGAGGTCAGCTCGGCGATCCGGCGCTCGGCGTCGGTGAGGCCGGCGGGCGCGCCGTGGCGGGGCCGGACCCGCTCGAGCTCGGCGCGCGCCTGCGCCGCCCAGAGCGGCGTGCCGAGCAGCTCGAAGAGCCCGAGCGCCTCCTCCAGCGCGGCCCGCGCGCTGCGGCGCTGGCGCCGCCGGCGCCGGACGCGCCCGAGGACGAGCAGCGTCCGCGCGCGCTCCAGCGGCAGCGCGAGGCGGTCGTGCTCGGCCAGCGCGCGGGCGCAGGCGCGCTCGGCGTCCTCCAGCGCCCCGGCCTCGGCGTGCAGGAGCGCGCGGCAGCGGGCGCCGGCCGCGCTCGCCCACGCGCGGTCGAGCGCGGCGCCGCGCGCCTCCAGCCACGCGACGATCGGCTCCGCCTCCGCGCCGCGGCCGACCGCGACGAGCGCCTCGGCCGCGTCGGCGACGAACGGCACCGAGCCGGGATCGCTCGCGCCCGTCGCGACGACGGTCGCGGCGAGCGGGCCCAGGCGCTCCGCCGCCGCCTCCGCGTCGCCGGCCGCGAGGTCGAGGAAGCCGAGCGTGGAGAGCGGCATCAGCGCGCCGAGCACCGAGCCGTCCTGGGAGAAGCGCGCGAGCGCGTCGCCCGCGTCGCGGCGCGCGTCCTCCACGCGGCCCGCCCAGGCCGCGACGAGCGCGCGCACCGACGCCGCGATCGCCCGCGCGGTCCGCGTGTCGAGCTGCTCGGCCTGCTCGTCGGCCTCGGCGGCGAGCGCGGCGGCGCGGGCGAGGTCGCCGCGCCAGCACTGCAGCGAGACGGCGTGGATCGCGGTGTAGATCAGCTCGCTGTCCTCGCCCGCCTCGCGGCAGCCCTCGCGCACCCGGACGATCGCCGCCCACGCCTCCTCGGTCCGGCCGACGGTCGCGAAGATCAGGCACGCCAGCAGCGACGGGCGGTGGAAGGCGAAGCCGCGGCGGCCGTGGTCCTCCAGCGCCAGCGAGCGCCGCAGCGTCGCCTCGTCGAGGCCGCCGCCGAGCAGCAGGCGGACGGTGACCGAGACCATCAGCGCCTGCGCGAGCAGCCCGTCGTCGCCGAGCCCGGCCGCGGTGCGCGCCGCGCGCGCGACGTGCGGCTCGGCCGCGGCGATCAGCCCCTGGTTGGTCAGCACGAAGCTCAGCTCGAGCGCGGTCGTGACCGCGAGCGCGCTGCCCTCCGGCGCCTCCGCGAGCGCCTCGGCGAGGATCGCCGCCGCCTCGGCGTAGCTGCCGTCGCGATGGCGGATCGTGCCGAGCAGGCTGCGCGCCGCGGCGCGCTCGGCGCCCGGCGCGATCTCGGCGATCGCCGTCTCCAGCAGGATCCGCGCGCGCGCCGAGTCGCCCGCGTCGAAGTGGTGCGTCGCCGCGCGCACGCGCCGCTCGGGCGCGTCGGCGCCGAGCGCGCGGGCGAGCTCGAGCAGCTCGGCCGCCGCCGCGGGCGCGCCGCGGTCCCGGGCCCGCCCGGCCGCGTGGTCGAGCGCGGCGATCGTGTGCGGCTCGGCGTGCACGCTCGCCAGCGCCAGGTGGCGCGCGCGCTGCTCGGCGCCGTCGACCGTCGCGGCCAGGCGCTGGTGGATCGCCCGGCGCTGGGCGGGGCTCAGCCCCTCGGCGACGCCCGCGGCCAGCAGCGGATGGGTGAACGCGACCGCGCCGCCGGCGAAGGTCACGATCCCGCGCGCCTCGGCGTCGGCGAGCGCGGCGAGCACGTCGATGCCGGGCAGCGCGCGGACGAGCAGCGCGACGTCCGGGCGGTCGAGCTCCGCGGCGGCCGCGAGCGCCTCGCGCACCGGCGTCGGGAGATCCTGGAGGCCTTCGCGGACGAGCTCCTTCAGCGTGTCCGGCAGCGCGACGGCCAGCGGCGCCGGGGAGTCCGCGACGGTCCGCGCGATCTCCAGCGCGAACAGCGGGTTGCCGCCGGCCATGCGCTCGATCCGCGCCGCGACCGCCCGCGGCAGGCTGCGCCCGAGGCGCTCGCGGACGAGGCGGCCGACGGTCTGGCGCGGCAGCGGGCCGACGGCCAGGCGCGGCGCCTCGCGGCCGTGCGCGAGGTGGAGCGTGGGCGCGGCGCCCGCGTCGGCGTCGGGCGACGGACGGTGCCGCGCGCCGAGCAGGCCGACGCGGCCGGTCAGGCGCCGGACCGTGAACGTGAGCGCGGCGGCGCTCGAGGCGTCCAGCCACTGGAGGTCGTCGACGGCGATCAGCACGGGCGCCGCGAGCGCGAGCCCCTCCACGACGCCGAGCAGCGCGACGGCGACCGCGCGGCGGTCCGGCGCCGGCCCGGCGGTCGTGTCGTCGCGCAGGAGCGCGGCGTCGAGCGCCTCGCGCTGCACGCCGGAGAGCACCGCGAGGTCGGCGTCCTCGACGCCCGCCAGCAGATCGGCGAGGCCGGCGTGGGCGAGGCGGACCTCCGAGGAGGTCGGCGTCGCGGCGAGGACCCGGAAGCCGCGCTCGCGCGCGAGCGCGCGACCCGCGTCGACGAGCGTCGTCTTCCCGATCCCGGGGTCGCCCTCGAGGATCAGCGCCGCGGGCCCGGTCGCCATCGCGCCCAGGAGGTCCTGGAGCGCGGAGAGCTCCCCGGCCCGGCCCACGATGGCCTCACGCACGGGCCGATCCTAGGAGAAGGCGGGCGCCTGCCCAAGGAACCCGGTCCGCGTCAGTGGTGAAGACCCCCGATGCGGGTGGGTCGTGCCCCACTTGCGGCGCGTGCGGGATCGCGTGCGCCACGCCAGGACCGGAAAGGCGAAGATCGGGTGGAGGTGAGCGTTCTTGAGTTTCATGGTCGCCATCCGGCCAGATGGGGTTTCACGGTGCGAGAAGTGGCCGTCGCGGTGGTAGCGTGGGTGACGCAGTCTTCGAGAGACGCCTGGTTGGTCCCCGCCAACCGGCTCGAAGCCTCGCGACGAGAGGACGAGCCCATGCCGGCCAAGCAGCTCGCGGCACTGCCGAAGGCGCCCACCGGCATCAGCGGTCTGGACGAGGTCACCGGCGGCGGCCTGCCCCGGGGCCGCCCGACGCTCGTCTGCGGCCCGGCGGGCTGCGGCAAGACGCTGCTGGCGATGGAGTTCCTCGTCCGCGGCATCACCGAGCACGGCGAGCCCGGCGTCTTCGTCGCCTTCGAGGAGTCGGCCGAGGACCTCGTCGCCAACGTCGCCTCGCTCGGCTTCGACCTCGCCCAGCTCGAGGCCGAGGGCCTGCTCGTCATCGATCACGTCAACGTCGTGCAGGGCGACATGGAGGAGACCGGCGACTGGGACCTCGACGGCCTGTTCGTGCGGCTCGGGGCGGCGATCGACGAGGTCGGCGCGCAGCGCGTCGTCATCGACACGATCGAGACGCTCTTCGGGGCCTTCGAGAACACCGCGGTGCTGCGCGCCGAGCTGCGCCGGCTCTTCGCCTGGCTCAAGGAGCGCGGCGTGACCGCGGTCATCACCGGTGAGCGCGGCGACGGCACGCTGACGCGCTACGGGATCGAGGAGTACGTCTCGGACTGCGTCATCGTCCTCGACCATCGCGTGATCGAGCAGACCTCGACGCGGCGCCTGCGCATCCTGAAGTACCGCGGCTCGCTGCACGGCACCAACGAGTACCCCTTCCTGATCGGCGAGTCCGGCGTCTCGGTGATCCCGATCAGCTCGGTCGGCCTCGCCCATAGCGTCTCGACCAAGCGCGTGTCCTCCGGCGTTCCCCGCCTCGACGCGATGCTCGGCGAGGGCGGCTACTACGTGGGCAGCACCGTCCTGGTCAACGGCACGCCGGGCACCGGCAAGTCGACGCTGGCGGCGCAGTTCTGCGACGCGGCGTGCGGCCGCGGCGAGCGCGCCCTGTACTTCGCCTTCGAGGAGTCCGAGGCCGAGATCGTGCGCAACATGGCCTCGGTCGGCATCCACCTCCGGCGCTGGGTCGACGCGGGCCTGCTGCGCTTCCGCTGCTCGCGGCCCGGGCTGCTCGGCCTCGAGGCGCACCTCTTCGCGATGCAGAAGCTCGTCGCGAGCTTCGAGCCGTCCGTCGTCGTCCTCGATCCCGTCTCCGACCTCCTGCGGATCGGGACGCGCGCCGACGTCGCCGCCATGCTGACCCGCCAGGTCGACTTCCTGAAGGCCAAGGGCATCACCACCATGTTGACCAGCCTGAACTCCGACGCCGACCCCGACCAGGCCGACCAGCAGATCGCCTCGCTCGTCGACACCTGGCTGCTCGTCCGGACGATGGAGGGCAACGGCGAGCACAACCGCGTGCTGTCGGTCCTCAAGTCGCGCGGGACCGCGCACTCCAACCAGATCCGCGAGTTCCTCCTGACCGGTCAGGGCATCGAGCTCGCCGACGTCTACGTCGGCCCGCAGGGCGTGCTGACCGGCTCGGCGCGCCAGGCGCAGGAGGCGCAGGAGCGCGCCGAGAGCGCGACGCGGACCGAGGAGCAGGCGCAGCGCCGCGTCGACCTGCAGCGCCGTCGCGAGGCGGTCGAGGCGCAGACCGCCGCCCTGTGGCGCGCGTTCGAGGACGAGGCCGAGACCGTGGAGAGCCAGCTCAGCCACGGCTCGACCGGGGCCGAGGGCCGTGCCGACCAGCGCGTCGAGCAGGGCCGCCTGCGCCGCGCGGACGCCGACAGCGACGAGCCGACCGTCCCCGTCGAGCAGGAGCGGGAGCGGGGCGCGGCATGAGGCTCGTGGACGCCACCGCGGCGCCGGCGCCGCTCCCCGAGCGCGAGCACTGGGACCTGCGCCTCTACGTCGCGGGCCAGTCGCCGAAGTCGCTGCGCGCGCTGAGCAACCTGAAGGACCTGTGCGAGGAGCACCTCGCGGGCCGCTACGACATCGAGATCATCGACCTGGTCGAGCAGCCCGCGCTCGCGCGCCAGGACGACATCCTGGCCATCCCGACCCTTGTGCGCCGCCTACCCGCGCCGCTGCGCAAGATCATCGGCGACCTCTCCAACACCGAGCGCGTGCTCGTCGGCCTGAGCATCCGGCCGGACCGGCGCGCATGACCGTCGCCGAACGGCGCTCCGACTACGAGCTGACGCTCTACGTCAACGGCGCCTCCGACCGCTCCGCGCGCGCGATCGCCGACGTGCGGGCGCTCTGCGACCTCCACCTCGCCGGGCGCCACCGGCTGCTGGTCGTCGACGTCAACGTGGAGCCCGCGGCGTTCCTGCGCAGCGGCGTGCTCGCCGCCCCGGCGCTGGTCCGCGACCACCCGCTGCCGACGCGGCGGCTCGTCGGGGACCTCTCGAACGCCCAGAAGGTGCTGACCGTGCTCGACCTCCGCGGAACCGCCGTCGCCGTGGGCGAGGCGCGCTGACCGATGCCGCGTCGCCGCCCGCCGCTGCACATCGCGCGCTTCCCGGGCGACGCGACGGACCCGGAGGAGCGCGAGCTCGGCGCGTTCGTCCGCGACGCGTACGCGGCCGAGGCCGAGCCCAGGGCCGAGGCCGGGCCGGCGACGCCGTCCGGCGCGCTGGCGCGGATGGCCGACTCCGAGGCGGCCGACACGCTGCGCGCGATCGGGGCGGGCGAGGTCGACGCGTTCGTGATCTCCGACGGCCACGACGGTCAGCAGGTCTTCACGCTCACGACCGCCGATCGTCCCTACCGCAAGTTCGTGGAGAACATGCGCGACGGCGCCGTGACGCTCTCCCCCGGCGGGACCATCCTGTTCGCGAACCGCCGCTTCGCCGAGCTGCTCGCGCTGCCCGCGGAGGCGATCGTCGGCGCGCCGCTGGCCACGCTCGTGGCCGGGGAGCTGCCGCTCGCGCCGGCCGAGCTGCTCGGCGCCGACGGCCTCGGCGCCGCGCTCGAGCTCGAGCTGCGGACCAGCGCGGGCGCGGCCGTCCCGGTCCTCGCCGGCACCTCGCCGCTCGACGTCGACGGCGACCGCCTGATCTGCCTCACCTTCACCGACCTCAGCGCCCACAAGGCGCAGGAGCGCGAGATCGCGCGGCTCCTCGAGGCCCAGGCCGAGCGGCTGACCGACCTGCAGACGGCGCAGGCCGCCCTGACCCAGCAGGCGACCCACGACGCGCTGACCGGCCTGCCCAACCGCGCGCTGCTCGTCGACCGGATCGACCAGTCGCTCGCGCAGGCCTCGCGCTCGGGCCGCTCGATCGCGGTCCTGTTCCTCGACCTCGACCGCTTCAAGCAGGTCAACGACACGCGCGGGCACGCGGCGGGCGACGCGGTCCTGATCGACGTGGCGGCGCGGCTCAGCCGGTCGCTGCGCCCGATGGACACCGTGGCCCGCATCGGCGGCGACGAGTTCGTCATCCTCGCCCCGGAGCTCGAGAACAACCTGTACGCCTTCGAGCTCAGCCGCCGGCTGATCGACGTGCTGAGCACGGGCGAGGGGGCGGTCGGGGCGTCGATCGGCGTCTCGGTCTGGGCGCGCGGCGCGACCACCGCCGAGACGATGCTCAACGAGGCCGACGCGGCGATGTACCACGCCAAGTCGCTCGGCGGCGGGCGCACGGAGGTCTTCGACGAGGCGCTGGGGCGGCAGGTCCACCAGCGCTTCGTCGCGCAGCGGATGCTCGAGGCGGCGCTGTGCGAGGAGCGCGTGCTCGCCTACTACCAGCCGATCGTCGACCTCGCCGACGGCGGCATCGCCGGGTTCGAGGCGCTCGTCCGGATCACGGCGGCGGCGGACGGCGGGATGGTCTCGCCCGCGGCGTTCGTGCCGATCGCCGAGGAGACCGGCCTGATCAAGCCGCTCGGCACGCGCGTGCTGGGCATGGCGTGCGACGCGGCCGGCGGCTGGTCGCCGCAGGCGGCCGCGGCGCTCGCGCCGACCGTCGCGGTGAACCTCTCCTCGCGCCAGTTCGAGGCCGGCGACCTCGTGACGCTGGTGCAGGAGGCGCTCGACCACGGGACGCTGCCGCCGTCGCGGCTGCACCTCGAGCTGACCGAGACCGCGATCATGGACCTGCGCCCCGAGATCCTCCAGCAGCTCGGCCACCTCCGCGACCTCGGCGTCGAGATCGGGCTCGACGACTTCGGCACCGGCTACGCGTCGCTGACCCACCTGCGCCGGTTGCCGCTGACCTTCGTGAAGATCGACCGGACCTTCGTGAGCGGGATCGGCACCGACCATGAGGACGACCGGATCGTCGCCGCCGTGATCGACCTCGCCGCGAACCTCGGGCTGCGCTCGATCGCCGAGGGCGTCGAGACGCCGACGCAGCTCCAGCGCCTCCGCGACCTCGAGTGCGACCAGGCGCAGGGCTACTTCTTCGCGCGGCCGATGCCCGCCGCGGACGTGGGCGCGACGATGGCGCACGCGCCCTGGTGAGCGGCGCCTAGCGCTCCGCCGCCTCGAGCCGCGCGCGCAGGCCCGACGCCCGCGCGGCCGGGCGCGCCACGGCGGCGCGGATCGCGTCCTCCGCGCCGACGACCACCAGCCGCTCGCGCGCGCGGGTGACCGCGGTGTAGAGCAGCTCGCGCGTGAGGATCCGCGACGCCGCGGGCGGGACGACCACCGCCGCGGTGCGGAACTGCGAGCCCTGGCTCTTGTGCACGGTCATCGCGTAGACCGTGTCGACGGCGCCGAGCTGGTTGGGGCGGACGAGCGCGACGCCACCGCGGCGCTCGAAGGCGGCCATCAGGCGCCCGTCCTCCTCCGCGACGACGACGCCGGTGTCGCCGTTGAAGAGGTTCAAGTCGTAGTCGTTGGCGGTGATCAGCAGCGGGCGGCCGGGGTAGTCGCGCGCGCGGCCGCCCGCGGCGTCGATCTCGGCCATCAGCCAGCGCTCGACCTGCGGCATCCAGGTCGAGACGCCGTGCGGCCCGCGGCGGTGGGCGCAGAGGAGGCGGAAGGCGCCGAGGGCGTCGAGCGCCTCCTCGGCGCGGCCCGCGCGCGCGGCGGCGATGACGGCGCGGCCCGCGGCGACGGCGGCGTCGCGGACGGGCGCGAGGAGCGCGGGCGTGGCGCTCGCGGTCGCGGCGTCGACGGGGATCCAGAGGACGTCGCCCGCGCCCGCGCCCAGGGCGGCGATCGTCGCGTCCGCGTCGCCGCGGCGGACGGCGTCGGCGACCGCGGCGATCCCGCGGTCGAAGCGGTGGACGCGGTCGAGCACGACGACGCCCTCGCCCGCCGCGGGCCCGACGACGTCGCCGAGCACCGCGCCCGCCTCGATCGAGGAGAGCTGGCCGGGATCCCCGACGAGCACGAGCCGCGCGTCGGGCCGGACCGCCTCGAGCAGCCGCGCCATGAGCGTCAGCGAGACCATCGAGGTCTCGTCCACGATCACGACGTCGTGCGGGAGCCGGTTGCGCGCGTCGTGGCGGAAGCGGCTGCGGCTGCCGGGCCGGAAGCCGAGCAGGCGGTGCAGCGTGGAGGCGGTGGCGTCGCGGAGCCGCTCCCGCACCGCGGCGTCGACCGCCATCGTCGCCGCCTGCTCGTGGACCGCCTCCTCCAGCCGCGCCGCGGCCTTGCCGGTCGGGGCGGCGAGCGCGATCAGCGGCGGCGCGGCGCGCGCCGCGCGCGCCTGCTCGACCAGCAGCGCGACGATCCGCGCGACCGTCGTCGTCTTGCCGGTGCCGGGCCCGCCGGCGACGACGGCGAGGCGGTGCGTGACCGCGACGGTCGCGGCCGCGCGGGCGCGCGCGTCGTCCGGGTCCTCCCCGCAGAGGCGGTCGAGGCCGTCGCGCAGGACGGCGGCGTCGACGGTCGCGGGCGGCGCGGCGGCGCGGGCGCGGAGCCCGCGCGCCACCGCGCGCTCCTCGCGCCAGTAGCGGTCGAGGTAGAGCGCGGTGCCGGAGAGGCGGAGCGGGCGGGCGGGGCCGTTGGTGGCGTCGGCCTCCCCCACGCCGACGAGCGCGCAGGCCGCGACGCGCTCGACCCAGCCCTCGGCGGCGGGCCACGGCAGCGCGCCGAGGTCGATCGGCTCCTCGGTGTCGACCGCGACCGTGGCGCGGATCGTCACGAGGTCGACCAGGACGTGGCCGAGCCGCGGCGCGCGGACGGCGAGCGCGAGCGCGAGCAGGACGGCCTCGTCCTCGACGTCGCCGAGCGCGGCGAGGCGGCGCGCGACGTGGACGTCGGCCGAGGAGAGCACGCCCGCGTCGTTGAACGCGCGCAGCGGCGCGGGCGCGGCGCGGGCGAGGCGGACGTCGAAGGGGTCGCGGTCGCGCAGCGAGCTCATCCGTCGAGCACCTCGCTCAGCGCGGGCAGCAGGCCCGCGGGCGGGCGCCAGGCGAAGACGCCGCAGGGCGCGTCGCCGGCGCGCGGCGCCTCCGCACCGAGCATCCCGCGCAGGAAGAGGTAGAGGAGCGTGGGGCGGTCGCGGGCGTCGTCGTGGCCGTCGCCCAGCTTCCACCCCAGGAAGCGGTGGAGCGCGACCGCGTAGAGCAGGCCCTGGAGCGCGTAGTGCGAGCGCTGCATCTCCTCGGCGAGCGCCGCAGGGCGGTGGTGCCACGCGGTCAGCGGCTCGCCCGCGGCGGCGAGCCGGTTCGTCTTGTAGTCCATGATCGCGTAGCCGCCGTCGTGGCGGGCGACGAGGTCGATCGTGCCGGTGAGGTAGCCGCGCAGGTCGGTCCGCAGCGCGGGGTCGGCGAGGCGGTCGGGGTAGCCCGCCAGCGGGTCGCCGGGCGGCAGACGCGCGCGCAGGACGTCGGCGATCGCGGCCAGGGTCAGCGCGCCGGAGGGCGCGTCGCCGCCGGCCAGCGGCAGCTCGAAGGCCAGCTCGTCGAGGCGGTCGGCGGGCGCCAGGTCGCGCAGGCGGCGCTCGCCGGCGAGCGGGCCGAGCGGCGTCTCGATCGCCGCGCGCAGGCCGTCGACCAGGACGACGGGGTCGCCCACGTCGATCGTGGCGCGGCGCCGCCGCGTGGTCGCGACCACGGTCGCGAGCTCGTCCTGGAGGTCGGCCGCCGCGAAGTCCGCCGCCTCCAGCACCTGGTGGACGAACGTGCCCAGGCGCGTGCCCGCGGGCGTCGCGGAGAGCGGGGCGGGGATCGCGCGCAGGGCCGCGTCCGCGTCGGCGCCGTCCTCCCCCAGCCCGTCCGGCAGCGGCTCGTCGCCCGCCGGGTCGTCGGCGCCGACCGCCTCCTCCACCTCGCTCGCCACCCGCGCCTCGTAGGCGCCCGCGGTGATCGAGGTGTAGGACATGCGGCGCCAGCGCGTGTCGAGCGTGCGGTCGAAGACGGCGGCCGCGAGGTCGGCGGGGCGCGCGACGGCGGGCGGCGGGGGCGCGGCCTTGGCGACGATCGCGCGCTCCAGGCCGATCGCGCCCGAGGACTCGGCGACGAGCGCGCGGAAGCGCGCGGCGACCTCGCGCGCGGTCTCGTCGGCGCCCGCGCGCGAGCGCCCCTCGACCGGCTCCAGGACGAGCCGGCCGAGCGCGGACTCGCGCGCCTTGAACGTCGTCGCCCACCACAGCACCGCCTGGTGCTTGGCGCGCGTCAACGCGACGTAGGCGAGCCGCAGCTCCTCGCCGCGCTGCTCGGCGCGGTCCTGCTCGCGGTGCGCGACGTAGGCGGCGTCGCGGTCGTCGAGCGCGACGTCGACCGTGCGCGCGTCGCCGCCCGCGGCGTCGTGGAAGATCGCCGGGACGAGCGCGTCGGACATCCACGCCGGATCCCACAGGAACGGGCAGTAGACGACGCCGAACTCGAGGCCCTTGCTGCGGTGGACGGTGAGGACCTGCACGGCGTCGGCGTCGGACTCCAGGCGGCGCTTGCGATCCTCGGCGCCCGCGTCGCGGTCGTCGGCGGCCATGCGGCGCCGCAGCCACCCCGCGAGCGCGGTGATCCCGAGCCGGCCGTCGATCGCGGCGCCGTGCAGGATCTCGGCGACGTGGCGCAGGTCGGTCAGCGTGCGCTCGCCGCCCGCGGTCGCGAGCAGGCGGCCGGGCAGCTGCTCGTGGCGCGTGATCGCCTCCATCAGCGTCGCGACGCCGGTGCGCCGCAGGATCCCGGCCCAGGCGTGGAGCAGCTGCTGCAGGTCGCCCCAGCGCTCGTCGGGCGCGCCCGCGATCTCCGCGGCGGGCCAGTCGACGAAGGCGGTGAGCGCGACGGCGCGGGCGCGCGGGAGGGCGTCGGGCCGCTCGAGCGCCTCGAGCAGCGTCAGCCAGTCGCGCGCGCCGTCGGTCGCGAAGACGCTGCCCGCGCCGTTGACGACGGCCGGGACGCCGAGCGCCTCCAGCGCGGCCTTGATCGCGCGCGTCTGCGTGTTGGTGCGGACGAGCACGGCGACGTCGGCGGCGCGCAGCGGGCCCTCGTGGGTGGTGGGCGCGGCGGCGAGCAGCGCCGCGATGTCGGCGGCGACGTCGCGCGCGACGTGGTCGCGCGCCGCGGGCGCGCTCGACCAGCCGGTCGGCGTGCGCTTGATGTCGGGGTCCTGGCGGGCGACGATCCGGACGCGCAGCGGCGTGGCGACCGGCGCGCCGTGCAGCCGCGGCGTCTGGTGGTGCTCGGCCGCCGTCACCTCGCGGTAGACGATGTCCTCGTGGCCGAGGCGGCGGCCGCGGAAGAGCGTGTCGAACGCCTCGACCAGCCCGCCGTCGGAGCGCCAGTTGACGCCGAGCGTCGCCCGGACGCCCGCGCCGCGGGCGGCGTCGAGGTAGGCGTACACGTCGGCGCCGCGGAAGGCGTAGACGGCCTGCTTCGGGTCGCCGATGAGGACGAGCGTGGAGCCCGCGTGCGCGAAGGCCTTGCGCATGATCGCCCACTGATCGGGATCCGTGTCCTGGAACTCGTCGACCAGCGCGACGCGGTAGCGGGCGCGCAGCCGCGCGGCGATCGCCGCGCCGCCAGGGCCGTCGAGGGTCGCGCGCAGGCGCGTGACGAGGTCGTCGTAGGTCATGAGCGCGAGCGCGCGCTTGCGGCGGTCGACGGCGGCGACCGCCGTGGCCGCGAGGCCGTGGCGGAGCGCGACGGCGTCGTGGGCGGCCGGGGGCGCGGGCGCGAGCCGCGCGGTCGGGTTGCCGACCACGGCGCGGACGACGGCCTCGGCCTCCGCGCGCGGGAACAGCGGCGCGCGCGCGAGGAAGTCGCCGACGTAGAGGTCGTCCACGGTCTGGCCGACGAGGTCCTGCGCGTCCTCGCTGAGGCGGTAGCCGCGGTCGACGTCGCCGGCCACGCCGAGGCCGCCGAGCACCTCCTGGCAGAAGCCGTGGGTGGTGGCGATCGTGGCGGCGTCGAAGTCGGCGATCGCGACCGCGAGCCGCTCGCGCCGCAGCTCGACGTCGGCGCGCGTGCCGGTGGCCAGGAGGCGGAGGAGGCGGTCGTCGCCGACGTGGTCGCGGAGGCGCTCGGGCGGGGCGAGGGGGTCGACGTCCGCGAGGGCGCTCGCCAGCGCCTGGCGGGCGGTGGTCAGCCGCTGGCGGACGCGGTCCCGCAGCTCGCCGGTGGCCAGGCGCGTGAACGTGACGAGCAGCAGGTGCTCGAGCGGCATCCCCTCGGCGACGTAGCGCGTGGCCAGCGCGGCGATGGTGTAGGTCTTGCCCGTCCCGGCGCTCGCCTCCAGGACGGTGACGCCGGTCGGCAGCGGGCCGCAGATGTCGAACTCGCCGATCGCGCTCACCGGTCGCTCACGTCCTCGACGGCGTTGAGGTCGTCCCACAGCCGGTGGGCGAGGCGGCCGAAGCGCGTCGGCTGCTCGTCGTCCCAGCCCTCGCCCCGCTCGTCGGGGCGCGGCGGCTCGCGGAGCAGGTCGGCGAACGGCAGCACGCCGCCGAGGGCGCGGACGTGCGCCTCGTCGCGGTCCTCGCGCGGGGTCTTGTCGTAGGGCGTCTCCCAGGCGTCGGGCGCGTTGGCTCCCGCGGCGAAGGCGGCGGAGGTCTCGCAGTAGAGCGGGAGCGGCTCGCGCATGCCGCGGTCGTGGAGGTCGACGAGGACGGCGAGCTGGTCGAGGGCGCGGGCGCGGCGCTCCTCCGCCGTCGCGCCCGCGACCGGCGGGATCCGCGCGACCGTGGTCCAGCGCGTGCGCGGCGCGCCGCGGCGCGGGCGGCCGACGGTCAGCGCGGAGAACGGGCGCTCCGGGTGCTGGGCGGTGGGCGCGAGGACGCGGACCCAGGCGCCGAGGCGCTGCTCCGCGCGCACGCGCGAGAAGGTGATCGAGGTGATGGTCTCGCCCGCCGCCACGCCGGAGACCGTGCCGCCGAGCTTGCGCCCGTCGGGGAGGTCGAGCTGGAGGTCGATCGCCTCGCCGGCGGCGGCCCCTGCGCCCGCGCCCGCCCCCGCCTGCGCGAGGATGTTCTCGACGCCCTCCTCCAGCCGGCGCAGGTCCTGCTCGCCGATCGCGCCGGGCGGCAGGGCGCCGCGGGCGCGCTCGGCGGCGAGCGCGGCGCCGGCGTCGACGCCCGCGAGGCGTGCCGCGAGCAGCCGGTGGCCGACCGCCCACTGGCCGAGGTGGTCGAGCTCGAGCGGGAGCGCGTCCTCCAGCTCCTGCGCGCGGATCCCGGCGCCGACGCCGAGCCGCTGGCGCAGGAAGGCGCGGACCGGATGGCCGAGGAACGCGACGAGGTCGTCGAGCTCCAGCAGCGCGCGCGGCGCGTCGGGGAGCGGGCCGTCGAGGAAGGGCCGCCGCGGCGGGCGGTCGGCGCCGGCCGCAGCGGCGCGGGCGCCGGCGAGCGTGACGGCGTCGAAGCTCCACGGGCCGTCGGGGCCGAGCGCGCCGGGCGCGAAGTTGCGCGGGTCGAAGGGTTGGAGGGGATGCGTGATGAGGGTCGCTGCGCGGTCGCCGGTGGTCAGCTCGACCACGTCCAGCAGCTCGCTCACCGGCACCGCGGGCGCGCGCACGGCGTTCGTGCGCTCGTCGTTGGCGGTGTAGGTGATGATCAACCGGTCGGTCGCGGCCATCAGCGCGTCGAGCAGGATCTGCCGGTCCTCGGTGCGCGCGTCGCGGTCGCCGATCTCGGGGTCGGCGAGGAGCAGGTCGTCGCCGTCGCGGGGCGAGCGGCGCGGGAAGACCGTGTCGTCGAGGCCGAGCAGGCAGACGACGCGGTGCGGGACCGAGCGCATCGGCTGCAGCGTGCAGACGGTGAGGTGGCCGGTGCGGAAGTTCGCGCGCGTCGGACGGCCCGCGAGGCGGCGCTCCAGCAGCGCGGCGACGTCGGCGGCGTCGAGCGGCGCGTTCGAGACGGCGCCGCTCTCGGCGGTCGCCTCCTGGACGACGTCGCTGAGCAGGCGCTCGAGCTCCGCGCGCTGCCAGGCGTCCGCGGCCGCGGGCGCGGTCAGCGCGGTGGCGGCGTTCGCGAGCAGGTTCGCCCAGTCGCCGATGGCGTAGGTGCCGGCGAAGGCGTCGAGGATCGCCTCCAGGCGGTCCACGTACTCCGCGAGGCGGCCCGCGAGGTCGATCGCGGAGCTGTCGACGTCGTCCAGCGGCAGGACGCCGGCGACGAGCCGCGGCTCCTCCTCGCTCATCGCGACGCCGGCGAGGAGGCGGTCGAGGCCCGCGCGCCAGGTGCCCTGGGCGACGTGGCCGAGGCCGAACGGCGCGCGGTGCGGCGCGTCGAAGCCCCAGCGGACGCCGGAGGCCGCCGTCCACTCCTCCAGCCGGCTCATGTCGTCCTGGCCGAGGCGGAAGCGGCGGCGGACCGGCTCGCGGTCGGCGAGGTCGAGGACCTCGGAGGCGGTGACGCGCGCGGTCGTCAGCTCCAGCAGCCGGGCGACGACGCCGAGCACCGGGTTGGTCTCGCGGAGCGCGCGGTCGGCGAGGCGGACGCGCAGGTCGTGCTCGCCGGCGTCGGTCTCCCCCGCGCCGAACGTCGCCTCGATCAGCGGGGCGAACTGCTCGATGTCGGGGCACATGACGATGATGTCGCGCGGCTCGAGCGTCGGGTCGTCCTGGAGCGCGTGGAGGATCGCGTCGCGCAGGACCTCGACCTGGCGGCCGGTGCCGTGGCAGCCGTGGATCTGGAGCGAGGCGTCGGCGGACCCGCGCGTCGGGGGGCGGTCGGCGCGCACGTCCTGCTGGAGGCGCTGGAGGAGCGTAGGCTTCGCGGGGTCGTCCTCGACATGATGGTGTCGGTCGGTCGCCGCGTCGGCGACGCTCGCGATGGCGAGCTGCAGCTCCCGCGCGTCCCGTCCCCAGGAGGCCAGCAGCGGGTTCGCGGGCAGGAGCGCGGCGGGCAGGTCGGCGCGGCGCGTGACGGGCCCGTCACGCTCGAAGGTCCCGGCCACCGCGCGCCACGAGGCGTCCGAGGGCTGGAGCAGGAGCAGGTGGACGTCGCGCGCGTCCGCCAGCGCGGCGAGGATCTCCAGGTGGCGCGCGGGCAGCCGCGTGAGGCCGAAGAGCGCGAGCCGCTGCGGCAGCGGGCTGAGGTCGGGGTCCGCGAGCAGCCGCCGCGCCGCCTCCTCCTGGCGCTCCGCGGGGCTGGGTTGCGCGAGGCGCGCGCGCAGCCGCCGCCACAGCTCGGCCTGCCAGTTCTCGGCGCCGGCCTGCTCGCCCGCCTGCCATGCCCGCAGCAGCTCCGGGCGGTAGAGCGCGTAGCGGTCGTAGAGGACCGCGAGGTGCTGGACCATGCGCAGGCGCCGCGAGCGGTCCCCCCGCGCGGAGTCCAGATGCGCCGCGAGCTCCCCGAGCCACGGCTCGCCCAGGTGCGCGTCGACGACCTCCAGCAGCGGCCAGACCATCCGCTCCGGCAGCCACGGATCCGCCTCCGCGTCGAACCCCGACGCGACCGCCACCGCCTCGTCCACCAGCCGCCGCGGCGACGGGAACGCGACGTTCGCGCAGATCCCCAACCGCGTCGCGACCTGCTGCGTCACCCACCGCTCGACACCCCGCGTCGGCACCGCCACGACCTCCGGCACGAACGGATCCGGAGCCGCCGCCGCGAAGACCTCGGCCAGCACGCCGATCAGACGATCCGCACGGTCGGCCCGGTGGAGGTGGAGCACAGCGAGCGGAGAATACGTTCGGGGCCGGACGGATCGCTCGACCGACCGGGCACGGCCGGCGACGGCGCCTGACGCGCCATCGCCGGCTGCCGTGGCGCTACCGGGCGGGTGGCAGGACCACCGGCTGGGCGTGCTCGATGCCCTGCGCGTCCGTCCACACGAACGACGTGCCGGGATCGTCGGTGGTCACGTCGAACGCGCCGTCCTGGATCGGCACCGGGACCCGCGCGCCACCCTTCGTGACGATCGCGGCGCTCGCGACGGCGTCGGGCGCGACGCCCCAGACGCGGTAGTCGTCGCCGTCGGGCGACTCGACCAGGCCGAAGGACACCTGCGGCTCACCGCTCGCGGCTCGCGCCTTCGACGTGCATCCGCCGGACCAGCCCGCGGCGTCGACGCTGAGCGTGCAGAAGGAGGACGGACCCTCGGCGACGTACAGATCGGCGTCGGCGACGTGCCCGACCTTGCGGGCCGTGCTCGGGTCGACCTGCGGGCCGGTGGGGTTGTCCGTCCCGAACCGGGCCAGGACCCCCGTCGGCAACCGGTCGTCGGCGCGCTGGGCGCGCGCGAGGGCCGCGAAGCCCATCGAGGTGCTCGTGGCCGGCGCGACCTTCGACGCCGGCGGCTGATCGCTGTTCTGCGCCAGGCTCAGCGCGGCGGTGCCGCCGGCCGAGAGACCCGCGGCCGCGATGGCCGCGAAGAGCGCGAGGCGACGGGCGCCCATCAGCACGGCACCCGGCTGTCGGCGTGGCCGTAGAGCGTGACGCCGAAGCTGTTCACGTACAGCACGGACGAGTTCGCCGACGGCGAGTCGCTCGCGTTGCAGAACGAGTAGAAGTTGTAGCTGCTGGTGCAGCCGCTACCGGTCCGGTAGTTGCTTCCGGTCCACGAGTAGGCGCAGATCGACGCGACGAGCGGGCCTCCGGACCCGGTCGACGCCTGGTGGTAGCGCCAGCCGCGGTAGCCGCTTCCCTCGTAGCACTGCGTGCCGGACCCGGGGTTGTACCCGCAGTAGTCCGAGGAGATCGCCGACGCCGACGTGGTCCGGACGGCAAGGGCCGCCGCGGCGAGCACGAGCACGGCCAGCACTGCCAGCAGCCGCCTCCTCCTCAGCGCCCCGGGCGTGTCGAGAGCCCGCCCATGCGGGCTCAGTGATGCAGAAGACAAAGTCACTCCTGGTTCGGAGGCGGCCGGTCGGGCGCCGCCTCGGTTGCACCTGGCGGGCGCCAGGCGGCGACGACCTTCCCAGCCCGGCGACACCCGGCGAACCCGGTGAGCGACTTTCGAGCGCTTTTGAACCAAAACCACCCGTCAATCGCTCAGGAGCAATTGAGCGATGACGATCGCTTTACAGTGGGACGACGTACGAGGCGACCTCGCGCCCCTGCCCGTCGAAGGCCCGGACGACCGGCTTGTGCTCGCCGGTGATCGCCGAGAAGGCGCGGCGCCCGTCGGCGTCCGCGACGAGGTCGACCGGGCCGGAGGCGCCCGCCACCGTCACGCGGGCGACGTCGCTCGCGACCGTGCCCTTGACCAGCAGGCTGTCGCCCGGAGCGACCGTGAAGCCGACCTCGAGCGGCTGGCGGGGACCGGCCGGCGCGCCGCCGGCGGTCCTGCACGCGGTGCTCGTGGTCGTGATCGTGCCGGTGCGGTCGCGGAAGCTCGTGCGCTGGCAGGCCGCGCCGGCCTCGGGACCGGCGAGGCCTGCGCGCGGAGCGGTCGCGACGAACTGCTCGGTCGTGTAGGTCGAGCCGTCCGGCGTGACGCCGGAGCCGAACGGGGCGACCCCGGCCACCGCGGCCGCGCTGGTGCCCGCGACCGCCAGGCCCGCGAGCGCCAGGGCGACCCGCCGGCGGGGACGCCGGCGGCCGGCGCCCACCAGGGGCCGCGCCGCTCCCTGGGCCTGCGCGCTCGTCCGCCGCTCGGCGGCGCTGACGAGCTCCTGACGCAGAAGCTGGACCGGATCGTTGCTCATGAGGGCTCCTTCACGGAAATTCGGAGCCGCCGGAGGCCACGGGAGACCCGTTGGCGAACGACGGATTGCGAGACCTGCAGGCGCTCGGCGAGGGGCTCGTACTCGACGCCTTCCACGACGCGCGCCCGGACGGCGTCGCGCTCGTCGGCCGGCAGCTCCTCGAGCGCCTCGAGCACGCCGCTGCCCGCCGCGTCGATGCGCCGCTCGAGGATCTCGACCTCGGACTCGTCCAGCGCGATCGACTGGATGCCCAGCCGACGCCGCGCGTTGCCCTCGGCGCTTCCGCGCCGGTAGAAGTCCGCCAGCTTGTTGCGCGCGATCGCGTACAGCCAGGACCGCGCGCTGTGCTCCTCGGTCGGCACGAAGCTCTCGACGCGCTCGAGCGCCACCGCGAACACCTCGCCGGCGAGATCGAACGCGACCTCCACCGAGCCGGTGCGACGACGCAGCGAGCCGATGAGGGCCACGGCGTACCGGTCGTAGAAGAGGCCGAAGGCCTCCGCGTCGTCCGCGGCGGCACACAGCAGCTCGTTGTCGCTCTTGTGCTCCACACGCGGCATGCGAGGGTGATAACGCACGAGCCCGTCGGCCTGTGACGAACCGGGGACGGCCGGTTCGCCTCCGGCCTCGAACGACGGCAGCCCGGCGAGCGGGGCTTCGTTCGAAGCGGCCGACGAGGGGTCGAGCCCGCGATCTTCGGCCTGGGAAACCGGTGGCAGGCAGACCCGGCCAGTCACGGGCCTACCGCCAACCTGCAGTCCTAGGTCGAGATGCTCTGGACGAGCAGCCAGACGCTCGAACTTGGATTGTGGCCCGCTGGTGATCCGTCACCTTCGTGCTTCACGTCAAGAGCTTGAGCCCGCTCGGTAGCAATCGCCAAGCGCTCTTCCAACTTCGCCAATGCTGATGGCGTGAGCGCCTTGCCACATCCGAGGTGGTTCGAAGCCCGTGATTGGGCGTCCCAGCGCTCCAGGTAAGCCGTCTGGTTCTCGTAATGCAACAGGAACCACAGCTCGATGCACGGGTTTGAGACGGCCAGCCTGATGCCGTTGCTTTCCGCGATCTGCTTGACCTCATTGAGAAACGGATGCTCGTCGACGTCGAAGCAGCACCACACCTCGTCATATCCACGCCCCCGCCCTCGGCGCTGGTCGCGTTCGCCCTTACGCTTCTCTTGAACGGCGCGGTCAATCAGCTGGCGTGGGCCGCCGTGAAACGGGTGGATGGTCACGTTCACCCGCATGCGGTGCGCGCGGTGCCAATGCACGAGGTAGTCCTCCTCGGTGCGTTCGCCTTCAACGAGAACCAGGATGTCCTTTCGGACCGCTTTCTTGGACGCCGCCCTCGACAGCGGCCTTTGTCTATTCGGCCGCGCCACCAACGCTCGCCACAAGCCGTGACGTCTCCTCAAATTGAGGACGGGAGAGGATGGGCGTGGCGCCGTACCGACCGTCCAGGTACCGCCGTTCCAATGCTTCGTCCTTTCGCGGATCGAGATCGGTCAACGGGTAGAGCCGCGTCGCACCCTCGTTTCCCTTCTCGGTGAACCACACCTGGTCTCGGCCGAGCAGTCGCTGGCTGTCGACCCCAGCGCGGCTGGCTGCCGACGCACCCAGGATGGTTGTGTCATGTGAGTTGAACACCAACTGCGCCCGACGCGGATTGGTCTCTGGGCTCTGGAACAACGCAATGAGCTGAGCGACCAGGGCCGGATGCAGACTCGCGTCGAGTTCGTCAGCCAGAAACGCCGAACCATCGCTGAGAGCTTTGATAACCGGCCCAACAAGGCCAAACCACACAAGCGTTCCGAGGGACTCATCGTCGGAGTCAAACTCGACCTCGCCGCCAACCCCATGGTGCTTGAGCCGCACTCCATACGTCTCGAACGTCGCCTGCGTCGCCGGCTTGCCGTCGTCTGGCTCTCCTTCCTCGCCTACGAGGATGCGCACAGCTCTTTCGAGCCGCTCTCGCATCTCTGGGTCCAGCTCATGCTTTGACGCGCCGGTGATCCCGAGATCCGCAGCGCGCAGGAACATCAACACCTGATCACGCATCTTCGAGTCATCGAGCATCTTGGTGGTCAGCGCCTGCCGTCGATCACGGCTTCGGGCCTCGGCCAGGATCAGATTGCGCTCAAACCATCCGTACAGCGGCAAGAGAACCGGATGGTTGGCCGACGCGGCCGTCGACAAGAACAGCGCATTGGGGCGTAGCAACTCCGTGACGGCTCGACCCTTCGGCTTTGCGACGGCCCCCAGGGTGACGCGATCGTAGGTCCGCTCGAAAATCGTGGCGGCGCGCCCGTGTGGATACCGCGTCGCCCACTCCTCGATGACGCGCTCACCGTCGAAGATGAAACCGTACTCGTGCCTAACGCCGCACAGCACGACGTCAATCTCGAACTGCGACGGACGCGCTTTGGACCGCGCATCGAGCAGGAACGATTGCCGCGGCACTCCTCCCGTGGGGTTCCCTCGTCTGAACGAGTGGAGCACGTAGGAACGCATATCGCTCATGGCTCTGAGCACGTTGCTCTTCCCTGAGGCATTCGCCCCGAAAATGCCAGCAGCTGGAAGCACTCCGATCGGCTTTCCTCCCTCCCGCCACGTCACCTCGCGCGCGACGTCGGGCTCCGCCAGTGCGGTGGCGAGCATGGAGAACTGCAGCTCATCCCGGAAGGACCGCACGTTCTCCGCGCGGAACCCGAGAAGGACCGACGGTGCGTCTGACAGCTGCTCAGTCATTTCGTCCCGATAATCGTCAGCATCCCGCGCAAAATCAAGTTCGCTCGCAGATTCTTATCCACAGACGTAGAATATCGCGATGAAACCGCGCAATTTTGACTCTGGCTGTCCGGCGCACGATTTCGGGACTTCGCCGACGAGAGCCTGACAAAGTCGATGGTTCGGCGGGTACGGACCGCCGGGACGATTCGGTTCATGCCCTGAAATGACGAAAGCCCCGCAATCTGCAGGGCTTTCGAACCGAAGCGGGCGACGGGGGTCGAACCCGCGACCTTTGGCTTGGGAAGCCAACGCTCTACCAACTGAGCTACACCCGCGAAGGTCCGGGCAGTCTAGCGGGCTCGGGTGGGAGGGGGCGGGGTGTGGTCGGTGCGGCCTAACGCCAGCGCAACGCGCTCCCGCAATACCCTGTCGGGTCGTGACCGCCCGTCGCCGTCGCCCCGTTGTCCCGATCGTCGTCGGCGTGCTCGCCGCCGCGCTGGTCGGGCTGCTCGTCTACGGCGTGGTGCACGGTGGGCAGGACACGACGTTGGACGACGCCGTCAAGGCGGGCAAGCGGCCGGAGGCGCCGGGGCTCACGCTGACACGGCCGGTGCTGGGCTCCGCGACCGCCGACAAGTCCCTCGCCGACTACAAGGGCCAGGTCGTCGTCCTGAACTTCTGGGCCTCCTGGTGCGAGCCGTGCCGGGCGGAGGCGCCGATCCTCGAGAAGACGCAGGCGAAGCTCACGGCCGCGCACTCCGGCACGGTCCTCGGCGCCACCTACAACGACGCGCCGGACCACTCCGCGGCGTTCGAGCGCGAGTTCAAGGTCACGTACCCGTCGCTGCGCGACGTCGGCACGGACCTGGCGTCGAAGTTCGGCACGCGCGCGCTCCCGGAGACGTTCGTCCTGGACCGCAGCGGCCGGGTCGTCGCGATCTCCCGCGGCCAGGTCTCGCAGTCCTTCATCGACAACGCGCTCGCCGAGGCGCAGCGCGCGGGCTCCGCCTCGTGAGGCGGCTCGGGGCAGCGGTCGTCGTCCTGGTGCTCCTGCTCGCGACCGTCGCGCAGGCCGCCCCGCAACAGCGCACCTCGCTGAACGCCGTCGAGTCCGAGGTCATGTGCGTCTCCTGCGGCGTGCCGCTCGCGATCGCCGACTCGCCCCAGGCCGACGCCGAGCGCCGCGAGATCGTCGAGCTCGTCAAGCAGGGCAAGACCAAGCAGGAGATCCTGGACAACCTGGTCGGCACCTACGGCGACCGCGTCCTCGCCTCGCCCAAGGACAAGGGCTTCGGCCTCGCCGCCTACCTCGTCCCGATCGTCATCGTCCTGCTCGCGCTCGTCGCGATCGGGATCGCGATCCCCCGCTGGCGCCGCAACCGCGCCGACGAGCCCGACGCCGCGGCGCGCCCGGGCCCCGCCCTCACCGACGCCGACTCGCAGCGCTTGGCGGAAGATCTCGCCCGCTACGAGGTCTAGCCCACCGACGATGCTCCTCGCCGCCACGACGAACAACGTCGACACCACCGTCTTCGCCGCCTTCGCGGTCGGCTTCGTGTCGTTCATCTCCCCCTGCGTCCTGCCGCTCGTCCCCGGCTACCTGAGCGCGATCTCGGGCGTGACGATCGACGAGATGCGCGGCGAGGAGCGCAAGGTCGGCAAGGTCCTCGGCCCCGCGATCATCTTCTGCCTCTCGTTCACGGTGATGTTCGTCGCGCTCGGCATGAGCGCGACCGGGATCGGCTCGACGCTCCACGACCACCAGGACACGCTCAACCGCATCGCGGGCTGGCTGATCGTCGTCCTCGGCGTCTTCTTCGTCTGCACGCTCTTCGTCCCGCGCTTCAACCAGGAGTGGCGCCCCGAGGCGCTCATCACGCGCGCGGGCGCGGGCGGACCGGTCATCGCCGGCCTCGCCTTCGCCGTCGCCTGGACCCCCTGCGTCGGCCCGACGCTGGCCTCCATCCTCGCCGCGGCGAGCACGAGTGACACCGTCGGCAAGGGCGGCGTCCTGCTCGCCTTCTACTCGCTCGGCCTGGCGATCCCGTTCCTCGCCACCGCCGTCGCCTTCGACCGCGCGACGACCGCCTTCCGCTGGCTCCGCGACCGCCACGTCCTGGTCACCGCGATCTCCGGCGTGGTGCTCGTCGTCATGGGCCTGCTGATCGTCACCGGCGAGCTGGCGATCCTCAACGCCAAGGCCCAGCACGCGCTGTCGGGCCTCGGGTTGGACTTCATCTACAACTTGTAGAGCGGCGGCGAGACCTACATCTCGTCGGGCGCGCTGACGCCCAGCAGGTCCAGCGCCCGCGCGATCGTCCGCTGCGCGGCGACGCTCAGCGCGATCCGGAACGACTCGAGCTCCGGCTCGACGTCCACGATCTGGCTGTCGCGGTAGAACGCGGTGAACGCCTGCGCGAGCTCGTAGGCGTAGGACGCGATCCGGTGGACCGCGCGGCGCTCGGAGGCCTCGACGGCCTCCTGCGGCCACGCCAGCAGCTTGCTGATCAGCGCCCGCTCGCTCGGGTGGAGCGTCAGGCCCGCGGGGACCCCCGCGGCGACCGCGTCGGCCACCCGCAGCTCGCCCGCCTTGCGCAGCACTGCCGCGATCCGCGCGTGCGCGTACTGCACGTAGTACACGGGGTTCTCGCTCGACTCGCTCGTCGCGAGCTGCAGGTCGACCTCGATCGTCGTGTCGTGCGAGCGGTTGAGCAGGAACCACCGCGCCGCGTCCACGCCGATCTCCTCGACGAGGTCGTCGAGCGTCACGAACTCGCCCGCCCGCTTGCTCATCGAGACCTTCTCGCCCGCCCGGACGAGGTGGACGAACTGCATGATCAGGAGGTCGAGCCGGTCCGGGTCGCCGCCCAGCGCCTGGAACGCCGCGCGCATCCGGCCGATGTAGCCGTGGTGGTCGGCGCCCAACACGTACACCATGCGATCGAAGCCGCGCTCGCGCTTGTTCTGCGCGTAGGCGATGTCGGAGGCGAAGTACGTGTGCTCGCCCGTCGAGCGCTCGATGACGCGGTCCTTGTCGTCGCCGAACTCCGTGGTCCGCAGCCACAGCGCGCCGTCCGAGCGGTAGGAGTTGCCCTGCTCGGCCAGGACGTCGAAGCCGTGCGAGACGCCGGAGGTGCCGGACGCGTCGCGCGCGTGCAGCGACTTCTCGCTGAACCACACGTCGAACTCGACGCGGAACGCGTGCAGCGACGCGCGCGCCCGCTCGACCATCATCGCCACGGCCTCGTCGCCGACCTCCTCGACCGGCCGCGTCGCGGCGCCCTCGATCTCCAGCGCGAGCGTCGCGACGTAGTCCCCGACGTAGCCGTCCTCCGGGACCTCCTCGCCCCGCGCCCGCGCCTGCACCGAGCGCCCGAAGTTCGCGACCTGCGACCCGAAGTCGTTGATGTAGAACTCGCGCGTGACGTCGTGCCCGACGAACGAGAAGAGCCGGGCGAGCGCGTCGCCGTAGGCGGCGTTGCGCGCGTGGCCGACGTGCAGCGGGCCGGTCGGGTTCGCGGAGACGAACTCGACGTCGACCTTCTCGAACGCGGGCGCGCTGCCCGCGCCGAAGCGGTCGCCCTCGGCCAGGACGTGCGCCAGCCCGTCGAGGTACCAGGCGTCGCTCAGGAAGAGGTTCAGGAAGCCGGGGCCGGCGACCTCGACGCGGTCCAGCGACGCGCCCAGCCCGGCGGTCAGCTCCTCGGCCAGCCGGCCCGCGACCTCGCGCGGCGCCGCCTTCATCACCGGCGCCAGCAGCATCGCGGCGTTCGTCGCGTAGTCGCCGTGGTCGGCCTGCCGCGGGCGCTCGAGCGTCGGCCGGCTCTTGGGCGCGGGCGCGCCAGCCCCGGCCGCGGCGGCGGCCGCGGCCTCCACGGCCGCGCGCAGGTCGTCGACGGGGTGGCTCACCGCGCCGCCCCGGTGGGGGTGCTGGTGGTGGCGAAGAGGGTCTCGAGGCGGTCCATGGTGTTCGGCGTTCCCATGGCCATGATGACGTCCCCGACCTCGAGGACGGTCTCCGACTGCGGCTGCGGCTTGAACCCGCCCGCCGCCGGGCGCAGCCCGACGATGTAGGAGCCGCCGCGGATGTCGCCGATCGTCTTGCCCACGCCCGCGCAGCCGTCGGTCACCCGGATCTCCTCCATGCGGTACTCGGCGTCGACGTCGCGCACGCCGGAGACCTGCGGATGCAGCGCCAGCCGGGCCATCTCGGCGCCCGAGGCCTTGTAGGGCGAGATCACCCGCGAGGCGCCCGCGCGGATGAGCTTGCGCTCGGAGTCCTCCTGCGAGGCGCGCGCGACGATCGCGATGTCCGGCGAGAGCTCGCGCGCGGTCAGCGTGACGAAGACGTTCTCGGCGTCGGAGTCGACGCAGGCGATCACCGCCCGCGCCCGCTCGATCCCGGCCTGGCGCAGCGCCCGGTCGTCGGAGGCCTCGGCCTCGATGAAGCGCACGCCGACGCCGGTCGCGAACTCCCGGTTGGCGGGGTCGGAGTCGATGATCACGTAGCGGGCACCGGCGCCCTTCAGATCGCGCGCCACCTGCTGACCCACGCGGCCGAAGCCGCAGATGATGAAGTGGTCGCTGGTGGCATCGATCATCTTCTGCATCCTACGCGCGGCCAGCAGGTCGGCCACGTGCCCGGCGACGAGCAGCTCGGTCACCGAGACCAGCCCGTAGAACAGCGTCCCGACGCCGAGGACCGTCAGCAGCACGCGGACGACCTCGACGCCCACCTTGTGCTCCGGCGGGTAGGCGCCGGTCGTCGCGACGACGTCGAGCGCGTGGAGGAACCCGGTCCAGATCGAGACGCCCTCGGTCAGCGAGAGCGCGACCGTCCCGGCCGCGATCAGCCCCGCGATCGCGAGGCCGAGCTTGGCCAGCCGCGCCACGAACTGCGCGAGCTCGCGCTCGGCGGCGGTCTTCGGCGTGCGGTCGCGGGCGCGGTCGGCCATCAGTAGTGGTAGGGCTCGTTGCCGAGGATCTTGTGCGCGCGGTAGACCTGCTCGAGCAGGACCACGCGCGCGAGCTGGTGCGGAAGCGTCATCGGCCCGAACGAGAGCCGGTGGTCGACGCGGTCGAGCTCGACCCCTCCGAAGGCCCCACCGATCACGAACCAGACGTCGCGCCCGTCCATCCGCCGCGCCTCCATCCAACGGCTGAACGCGACCGACTCCATGGCCTCGCCGCCGCTGTCGAGCAGCGAGACGAAGGCGCGCTCCGGGATGCGCCGGGCCACCTGCTCGTCGTCGCGGACCTCGATCACCTCGACCCTCGCCTGCCCGCCCAGCAGCTTGCGGTAGTGCTGCACGTCGTCCGCGTACGGGGGCTTGATGCGGCCGACGGCCAGCACGACGATCTTCATGAGGTTGCGATACTGGCACGCATGGCTGACGAGCACCAAGAGCCCGAGCGTCACATCAACATCCACTTCGATCCGAAGCAGATGGCGGGCCACTACGCGAACTTCGCGAACGTGAGCCACTCCGACTACGAGTTCACGGTGACCTTCGCCCGCGTCGACCACGAGGTCGAGGAGGACGAGGTGCCCGGCGTCGTCGTCACCCGGGTGAACCTCTCCCCGAAGTTCATGCGCGAGCTGATCGACGCGATGCAGGACAACTACTCCAAGTGGGAGACCCGCGAGGGCATCAAGAACCTCCCGGAGTACGGCGGTCCGGACGACGCTGCAGGATCCGGTTCCGCCGGGTCCTGAGCGCGCCGCCCGCGATAGCCTGACGCGCGGGTCCGGGCGCTTGCGAGCGCCCTTTTCACATGCGCATCGCGGTCCTCTCCGACATCCACGGCAACCTCCACGCCCTCGACGCGGTCCTCGCCGACGTGGAGCGCGAGGACGTGCACGAGGTCTGGTGCCTGGGCGACGTCGTGGGCTACGGCGCCGACCCCAACGACTGCTGCGCGCGCGTGCGTGAGCAGGTCGACGTGGTCCTCTGCGGCAACCACGACATGGCGGTCACCGGCGAGCTCTCGCTGGAGGAGTTCTCGCGCGGCGCGGCGATCGCGGCGCGCTGGACGCAGGAGGTCCTGCGCCCCGACCACGCCGCGTGGCTGCGGGCGCTGTCGCCCGCGGGCGAGGCGCGGGAGGTCGGGCTCTACCACGGCAGCCCGCGCGATCCCGTGTGGGAGTACGTGCTGTCGAGCCTCCTCGCCGAGCTCTGCTTCGACGCGATGAGCCCGCGGATCGGCCTCGTCGGCCACTCGCACGTCGCGCTCTCCTTCGTCCGGCCCGAGGGCGAGCCCGCCACCGGCGAGCCGCGGCGCGGCGGCGACGCCGTCGACCTCTCCACCGGCGAGTGGATCCTCAACCCCGGCAGCGTCGGCCAGCCCCGCGACGGCGACTCGCGCGCGGCCTGGCTGCTGCTGGACCTCGACCTCTGGCGCGCGCAGTGGCGGCGCACCGAGTACGACATCTCCGGCGCCCAGGCGGCGATCCGCAACGCCCGGCTACCGGGATCGTTGGCGGAACGCCTGGAGTACGGTCAGTAGGCGTGGTCCGCCTCCCCCACCTCCTCGCGCTGCTCTGCGGCCTCGCAGCGGCGCTGGCCGTCGGCTGCGGCGACCGGTCGAACCTGATCCCGGCCGGCCGGGCCTCCGACCTCACCCAGCAGCTGAGCGCGATCGAGGCGGCGATGGACGCGGGCCAGTGCGACGGGCTGATGGCGAAGGTCGACACGTTCCACGACGCCGCGACGAACCTCAGCAGCTCCGTCGACACGCGGCTGCGCAAGCGCATCAACCAGGGCGCGGTCTCGCTCCAGAGCCACGCGCTCGCGACCTGCAAGCAGCACGCCGCCGAGCAGCAGGCCTCCGACGCCGCGCCGTCGGACACGGTCCCGCCGGACACGGAGACCGACACGCAGCCGACCGAGACCGCGACGGAGACCACGCCGACCGAGACCTCCACGGAGACGACGCCGAGCGACGCGGCCCCGCCCTCGACGACCACGCCGGTGACGCCGACCACGCCGGAGACCGGCGGCACCGGCACGTCGACCACGCCGTCGGACAACGGCGGCACCTCGCCGGACGGGGAGACGCCGTGAGCGCCGACGCCTCCAAGGTGATCGCGGGCCGCTACGAGCTGGGCGAGCGCCTCGGCCTCGGCGGGATGTCCACCGTCCTGGTCGCGTTCGACACGCGGCTGGAGCGCTACGTCGCGGTCAAGCTGCTCGCCGAGCACCTCGCCGACGACGCGCAGTTCGTCACCCGCTTCCGCCGCGAGGCGATGGCCGCCGCGCGGCTCGTCCACCCCAACATCGTCCAGGTCTACGACTTCGGCCTGGACGAGCGCAGCGGGCGCCACTACATCGTCATGGAGCGGATCGTCGGGCCCTCCGGCGCGCAGGTGCTCCGCGACCGCGGCCACCTGCCGGTCGACGAGGCGGTCGACTGGATCGCCCAGGCCTGCCGCGGCCTGGAGTACGCGCACCGCCACGGCCTCGTCCACCGCGACGTCAAGCCCGGCAACCTCCTGCTCTCCGAGGCCGACGGGACGATCAAGCTCGCGGACTTCGGCATCGCCAAGACCGCCAGCGACGAGTCCTCGATCACGCAGGTCGGCTCGGTCCTCGGCACCGCCGCCTACCTCGCGCCCGAGCAGGCCGCGGGCGAGGAGGCCGGGCCGCCCGCCGACCTCTACGGCCTCGGCGTCGTCGCCTACCAGCTGCTCTCCGGCCGCCTCCCCTACGAGGCCGCGTCGCTGACCGAGCTCGCGCTCAAGCAGCAGCGCGAGATCCCGCCGCCGCTGCACCACGTCAACCCCGACGTCCCGCCCGCGCTCGCCGTCGCGGTCGAGCGCGCGCTGGCGCTGACGCCGGCCGAGCGCTACGCGAGCGCCGACCAGATGCGCAAGGCCGTGGTCGAGGGCGCGCGGGGGATCGGGCCGGACGCGGACGCCACGCGCGTCACCGGGCGCCGCGGCGAGGACCCGACGTCCGCCACGACGGTCCTGGCGGGCGAGCCGGGGACGGGCCCGATGGTCGTCCCGCGCGCGCCGCGGGCCCCGCGCCGCGCGGCCCCGCCCGCGCCGGCCGCGCCGCGCCCGCCCGCCTACGCGGACGCCCCGGCCGCCAGCGCCCCGCGGCGCCGCGGCGGCGCCCGCCGCTTCTTCACCTTCCTGCTGCTGCTGATCGTGCTCGCCGGCGCGGGCGCCGCGGCGTACCTCGCGACGTCCACGAGCGACGACTCGGTCCGGCTGCGCACGGTCGTGCACAACGACGCCGACCGCGTCGTGGACGACCTGAAGCAGCTGATCCAGGACAACACCCGCTAGCGCGAGGGAGCGCGAGGGACCCGTACGCTCCCGGGCATGGCTCGCAGCGAGACGTACGACATGCGCGGCAAGGTCGCGTTCATCACCGGCGCGGCGCGCGGGATCGGCTTCGAGGCCGCCCGCCGCCTCCACGCGCAGGGCGCCTCCGTCGCGCTCGTGGGGCTGGAGCCCGACGAGCTCAACGCGCGCGTGGCGGAGCTCGGCGGCGGCGAGCGCGCGGCGGCCTTCCACGCCGACGTCACCGACCCCGAGCAGCTCGCCGCGGCGGTCGACGGGACGGTCGCGCGGTTCGGCGCCATCGACGTCTGCATCGCCAACGCGGGCGTCGCGAACGTCGGGACGATCGGGTCGATGGCGGTCGAGGACTTCGAGCGCGTCATCGAGGTCAACCTGCTCGGCGTCTGGCGGACGGTCCGCGCGACCCTGCCGAGCGTGACCGAGCGCAAGGGCTACCTCCTGGTCATCTCCTCCATGTCGGCGGTCGTGCACCTGCCGCTGATGGGGCCGTACACGATGGCCAAGGCGGGCGTGGAGGCCTTCGCCGACGCGCTGCGGATGGAGGTCGCGCACACCGGCACGAAGGTCGGCGTCGCGTACTTCTCGTTCATCGACACCGACATGGTGCGCGACTCGTTCGCCCACCCGGCCGCGGAGCTGACGCGCCGCTCGAGCCCGAAGTTCATGACGACGCCGATCCCGCTGAGCGAGGCCGGCGACGCGATCGAGCGCGCGGTCGGCGGCCGCCTGCGGATCGCCTACGCGCCGCGCTGGTCGTGGCTGCTGATCAAGCTGCGCGGGATCGTCCAGCCGCTGGTCGAGCGCGCGACGGCGCTGCGGCCGGGCGACACGGTCGCGGCGATCGAGGCGGCCCAGGCCGCCGAGCGGGCCGAGGGCGAGGCCCCGGCCGGCACGCACGTCGACCCGCGCTACGCGCGGCCGCCGGCCCCGAGGGGCAAGCTGCCGCGCGTGGGCTCGGGCGGCTAGACCGTCGTCCCGGAGCCGGCGCCCGGGGTGTAGGTCCTGGCGCAGTCGCCGAGCTTCAGCGCCCGGGCCTGCGCGTCGCTCTTGTCGCCCGACTTCTCGACCTGGCTCGCGAGCGACTTGGCCTTCTTGGCGTCCTTGGCGTCGACCGCCGCGGCGGTCTGGTCGGCGAGCTTGACCTGCTTGCGCAGCGTGGCCACGAAGGCCTTGTACTTGGTCGCCTTCGCGCTCGGCGGCGTGATCCCGTCGAGCTTCTTGGCCAGCGACGTGAGGATCTTCGCGGTCTGCCGGAGCTCCTTCGCGACGTTCGCGTCGGTGGCCTTGGGCAGGGCCTCGACCTTGGCGCCCGCGCTCGCGCAGGCGGCGTTGGCCTTCTTCGTGAACGTGGCGCTGCTCGTGGCGGCGTTGGCCAGCGGGAGCGGCGCGGCGGCGCTCGCCAGGGCGAGCGTCGCGGACAGGGCGGTGGCGCGTCTCATGAGGGGCATCGGGCCTTCCGCTACCCCGGGCGCCGGGGCGCCATGCGCGCCGTGGTCCGCGCTAGCTGCGCCCCACGTACGCCGCGTCGAGGAGCGTCGAGCCGCACTCCGGGCACTCGACCTCCTCCTTCTCGGGGTCGGAGCCCTCGGGCGTCGACTGCATCCACTCGTGGTCGCAGGCGTTGCAGGTCATCGACCAGAGGACCATGTCCTCGCTCATGGCGCGATCCCTCCGCGGATGGCCGCGGCCTCCTCGGCAAGGCGGCCGTCGAGGATGGACTGGCGCAGGCGGGTCATGGTCCGGCGGACGAACGCGAGGTTGTGCACCACCAACAGGCGCAGGCCCGTCAGCTCGCGGTTCTTGACCAGGTACCTCAAGTACCCGCGCGTGTTGCCCGCCTCGCAGGTCGGGCACGGGCAGCCCTCGAAGATCGGGTCGTCGGAGTCCTTGAAGCGGCCGCCGGTGAGGTCGACGCGCCAGCGCTTGTCGGGCTCGGGGACGAGCGCGACGCCGTGGCGGCCGAGGCGCGTCGGCATCGCGCAGTCGAAGGTGTCGATGCCGAGCTCGACGCCGCGGACGAGGTCGTCGATGTCGCCGATCCCGAGCAGGTGGCGCGGCGGCGCCTCCGGCAGGACGCTCGTCGCCATCTCCACCACCTCGTACATCTGCGGCTTGTCGGCGCCGAGCGAGCCGCCGATCGCGATGCCGTCGGCGCGCGAGGCGCCGATGACCTGCGCGGACTCCTTGCGCAGGTCCTCGTAGACGCCGCCCTGGACGATCCCGTACACGAGCTGCCCGGGCGGCCCGTGCCGCTCGTGCCAGTCGAGGCAGCGCTCGAGCCAGCGGTGGGTGCGCTCGGTCGAGCGCGCGGTGTAGTCCTTGCTGACGTTGAACGGCGTGCACTCGTCGAAGACGAGCGCGATGTCGGAGCCGAGCGCGGCCTGGATCTCCATCGAGGTCTCCGGCGCCAGGAACTTGTCGCTGCCGTCGATGTGCGAGCGGAAGCGCACGCCCTCCTCGGTGATCCCCAGCGTCTTGCCGTGGCGCTCGCCGCCGTGCGACGCGCGCCCCTTGATCTCGTCGGCGACCGTGCCATGGCCCATCGAGAAGACCTGGAAGCCGCCCGAGTCGGTGATGATCGGGTGCTCCCAGCGCATGAACTCGTGGAGCCCGCCGAGCCCCTTGATCCGCTCGTGGCCGGGGTCCAGGAACAGGTGGTAGGTGTTGCCCAGGACCATGTCGTAGCCGAGGTCGCGGACCTCCTGGGGCGTCAGCCCCTTCACGGTGGCCTTGGTCGCGAGCGGGACGAACGCGGGCGTGCGGATCTCGCCGTGCGCGGTGCGCAGGACGCCGGCGCGGGCGAGCGAGCCGGGGTCGCGGGCGAGGATCTCGAGCGGGGAGGCCATCGGTGGGGAACTTAGCGCGCTAGCGTCAGTCCCCATGACCCGCCTCGGCACCAGCGACCTCGACGTCAGCACCCTCTGCCTCGGCACCAACGTGTTCGGCTGGACCGCCGGCGAGGCGGCCTCGCACGCCGTCCTCGACGCCTACGTGGCCGGCGGCGGGAACTTCCTCGACACGGCCGACGTCTACTCGGCGTGGATCCCCGGGAACGCCGGCGGCGAGTCGGAGACGATCATCGGCACGTGGCTCGCGGCGAACCCGGCGCAGCGCGACGACATCGTCCTCGCGACGAAGGTCAGCCAGCTCGCGCCGAACAAGGGCCTCGGCCGCGACGCGATCCTGGCCGCGACCGACGCGTCGCTCCAGCGCCTCCAGACCGACCGCATCGACCTGCTGTGGGCGCACTACGACGACGCGGACACGCCGCTCGAGGAGACGCTCGCGGCGTTCGGCGAGCTCATCGACGCGGGCAAGGTCCGTGCGATCGGCGCCTCCAACTACTCCGCCCAGCGGCTGGCCGAGGCGCTCGCGCTCGCCGACCGCAAGGGCCTGCCGCGCTACGTCGCGCTGCAGCCGCACTACAACCTCGTCGAGCGCGAGGAGTACGAGGCGACGCTCGCGCCCGTCGTCGCCGAGCACGACGTCGCGGTCGTCCCGTACTTCGCGCTGGCCAAGGGCTTCCTGACCGGCAAGTACCGCCCGGGCGGCCCCGAGGTCGACAGCCCACGCGCCGGGTCCGCCTCCGCCTACCTCGAGCACGGCGGCGCCGAGGTCCTCGAGGCGCTCGACGCGGTCGCCGCCGCGCACGAGACGACGGTCGCCGCCGTCGCGCTCGCGTGGCTGGCCGCGCAGCCGCACGTCGCCGCGCCGATCGCCAGCGCCCGCACCGTCGAGCAGCTCGCCGACCTCCTGCCGGTCAACGCGCTGAAGCTGAGCGACGACGAGGTCGCCCAGCTCTCGGGGGCGACGGCGAGCGCCTGAGCCGTGGCGCCGCACGCCGCCGTCGGGATCGCGCGCATCGGCGTGGTGGTCCACCCCCAGCGCCGGCTCGACCGCGCGCTGGAGACGCTCCGGACCTGGACCGCGGCGCACGACGCCGAGGTCGTCCAGGTCCCGGTGCCGGGCCAGGACCGCGTGGTCGCGCCGCCCGGCGCGGCCGAGGACTGCGACCTGATCGCCGCGCTCGGCGGCGACGGCACGACGCTCGCCGCCCTGCACGCCGCGGCCCCGCACCGGCTGCCGGTCCTCGGCGTCGCGTGCGGCAGCCTCGGCGCGCTGACCGCGACCTCCGCGGACGACACCGAGGCGGCGCTCGACCGGATCACGGCCGGCGCCTGGCAGCGGCGGATCCTCCCCGGCCTCGGCGTCTCCGCCGACGGCAGCGCGCCGCACGTCGCGATCAACGACCTCGTCGTCGTGCGCCAGGGCGCGAACCAGGTCGTCGTCTCCGTCCACGTGGACGGCGAGCTCTACGTCCGCTTCGCGGGCGACGGCGTCGTCCTCTCCACCCCGCTCGGCTCCAGCGCCTACACGATGGCCGCGGGCGGGCCGATCCTCGCCGCGGGGACCGAGGCGATCGTCGTCACGCCCGTCGCCGCGCACGGCGGCTCCACCCCGCCGCTGGTCGTCGGCGCGACGAGCGGGGTCCGGATCGAGGTCGAGGGCGGCTTCGGCGGCGCGCGGATCGAGTTCGACGGCCAGATCAAGCCGATGGCGCCGCACGTCCTGGAGACGAGCTGGCACGCCGACTACGCGACGCTCGTGCGGTTCGACGGCGCCGAGTCGCCGCTCGCGGGCCTGCGCCGCCGCCGCATCCTCATGGACAGCCCGCGCGTGCTGGCGCGCGACGACCGCGAGGCCCGGGGCTAGCGGATCGACCGCGCCGAGAGCTCGATCGCCTTCGCGGCGTTCGCCTTGGTGACGAAGTTCGGCCCGGTCGGGATCACGTCGCCCTGCGCCGGGAAGAGGCCGTAGCGGGCCCGCTCGGCGAGGAAGACGATCGGCAGGTAGCCCTGGAGGTAGGCCTGCTGGTCGACGGCGAACGCGAGCCGGCCGGACTGCACGGCGCGCAGGACGTCGGGCCCGAGGTCGAAGGTGCCGATCGGCAGCGAGCGCCCCGCGAGGCCCTTCACGGTGGCGAGGCCGCTGAGCGAGTTCATGGCCAGGACCCCGTCGGCCCGCGCCGCGCGCACCGCCTTGGCGATCCGCGCGGGCGCCGCGGGCGACTGGTCGTCGACGCGGAAGACCGTCGCGCGCCCGCCCGCCGCGCGCATTGCCCGCGCCAGCCCGGCGCAGCGCGCGTCGAGGCCCTGGTTCGGGATCGCGAGGTTGACGCAGAGCGCGCGCCGCACGCCCGCGGCGGCCAGCCGCTGCCCGGCCTTCAGCCCCGCCTGGCCCTCCGGCTGGCCGACGTGCGCGAGCACGCCGAGCGACCGGTACATGTCGCTGCCCGAGTTGATGGTGACGGTCGGGATCCCGGCCTTGACCGCGCGGCGGATCGCGGGCGCGAGCCCCGGCTCGGGCAGCGAGACGACGAGCCCGTCGGGCTTCGCCGCGATCGCCTGGTCGATCAGCGTGACCATGTGGTCGAGGCTGTAGACGTCCGGCGCGCGGTAGGTCACGACCGCGTCCATCTGCCGCCCCGCCGCCTCCACCCCGTTGCGCACGATCGCCCAGAACGGGCTCGACGCCTGGCCGTGCGTGACCACGAACAGCCGGACCGCGCGCGTGCCGCCGGCCAGCGCCGGCGCCTCGGCGGCGCCGTCGGCGCCGGTCGCGGTCCCGCCGCCGCCGACCGTGACCGGCCCCTCCTGCACCGTCGTCGTCGACCCGCAGCCCGCGGCCGCGAGCGCGACGACGACCGACACCATCAACAACGACGTCCAGCGTCTCATGCGCTCTCCTCGTCCTCGACCGGGATCCGCGCGCGCAGGCGCGTCCCGCCGCCCTCCGGGCTCTCGATCTCCAGCACGCCGTCGACCGCCGCCAGCCGGTCGACCAGCCCGCGCAGCCCGCTGCCCGCCGCGAGGTCCACGCCGCCCACGCCGTCGTCGGCGACCACGACGAGCACCGCGCCGTCGTCGCGGCGCAGGTCGACGTCGACCGCCGAGGCCTGGGCGTACTTCACCACGTTGGTCAGCGCCTCGGCGACGACGAAGTACGCCGCCGCCTCGACCGGCTCGCTCAGCCGCCCCTCGACCCCCACGCTCGCCCGGACCTCGACCGGCGCGCGGTCGGCCAGCGCCTCGATCGCGGGCGCGAGGCCCTGGTCGGTGAGGATCGTCGGGTGGATCCCGCGCGCCAGCTCGCGCAGCTCGGCCAGCGCGCTCGCGAGCCGGTGCGACAGCGAGTCGACGAGCGGCGTGATCTCCGGCTGGTCCTCGACGCGGCGGTGCAGGAGCCGCAGCTCCAGCGCGAGCGCGACGAGCTGCTGCTGCGCGCCGTCGTGGAGGTCGCGCTCGATCCGCCGGCGCGCCGCGTCGGTCGCCTCGACGATCCGCAGCCGCGAGACGCGCAGCTCCTCGAGCCGGGCGCGCAGGTCGGCCTTCAGCCGCTCGTTGTCGATCGCCAGCGACGAGGCCGCCGCGGCCGCCTGCACCAGCTCGCTGGTGGTGTCGAGCGCGGCGTCGTGGACGATCGCGGCCACCGGCCGGCCGTCGCGCTCGACGGTCGTCCACGTCCGGCCCGAGGCGCGGTGCGGCAGGTCGACGCGGCGCCCCGTCTCGTCGACGAAGATCTCGCGATCCGGCAGCCAGTAGGCGATCGCGACCGAGTGGTCGCCGAGCGACTCGGCCAGCAGCTCGCGCACCGGCGCGCCCGCCGCGGCGCGCGGCAGCAGCAGCGCCCGGGCGACGGTGCACTCGAGCGTCCGCAGCGCGTCGAGCATCGCGAGCGCCAGCACGGCGACCGGGAGCGCGAGCGCGAGCAGGACGAGCCCGATGCCCGGGCCGAACGCCCACGGGCCGAAGTAGTCGGTGGACCCGAGGCCGCCGAGCCCCTGCGCCGCCAGGTGGATCAGCCAGGCGAGCAGGACGACCGGCGCGAGCCCGACGACGACGAGCGCCGCGGTCAGCAGCGGCTTGAGCGCGAGCAGCCCGACCGTGCGCCACAGGCCGCGGTCGCCGAGGATCTCCAGCGAGCGGCGCCACGGCGTGCGGGCGGTGGTCCGCGGCGGCCGCGCGCCCATCATCGGCGGGATCTGCCCGCTCAGGAAGCGGTTGGCCGCGCGGCGGTCGAGGCGCACCAGCCGCCGGCACGCGCGGGCGGCGAGCACGAGCAACGGGAGCCCGATGCCGATCGTGCTGAGCGCCGCGCCGACGATCAGCAGGACGACCGCGAGCACGCCGAGGACCGCGATCGGCACCGAGGCGCCGAGGTACGCCGCCGCCTGGCCCGCGCGCGTGAAGCGCCGCTGCAGCTCGAGCGCCGCGATCACGGCACGCGCTCCACGGTCACGCGGCCGGAGTTGCTGAGCGCCTGGATCGAGAACGGCGCGCCCGCGTCGGCCGTCACGCCGCGGACCCGCGGCGTCCCGCCGCGCCCGGAGGTCGAGGCGTCCACGCGGTAGCGCCCGGCGGGCACGAGCGCGTGGACCGCGCCGGTCGTCGTGCGCAGCGTCAGCTGCGGCGGCGGGCAGGCCGTGGCGGCCGTGACGTCCCCGCCGCCGTCGGCGCGCGCCGACAGCGAGAACCCGCAGAAGCCCGCGATGCGGATGTCCCCGCCGCCGGTCGCGATCCGCGCCGAGCCGCGGTAGCCGAGGAAGCGCACCGAGCCGCCGTCGGTCCGGACCGAGAGCGGCACGTTGTCGGGCACGACGACGACGTAGCGCACCGAGCAGCCGTGCAGGATCGTCTCCGGGCAGCGCGAGCGCACGCTGAAGACGCCGCCCGCCTCCGACCGCTGCGCGCTCGGCCCGTGGCCGAAGCCGAAGTGGTCGTCGTGCTCCACCGAGACCGCCGCGGCGTGGCCGCCGCCGCGCACCAGGACGTCCGCGTCGCCCAGGTCCAGCGACACGCCGCTGAGCGAGCCGCGGACCGCGTAGGAGACGCGCCGCTGCTGCTCGGAGGTGAGGCTCCAGACCAGCAGGACCGCCGCGGCGGCCACGACGACGAGCGCGCTCGCCGCGACGAGGCGTCCCCACGGCGAGAGGTGAGCGGCGCGAGCCGGACCGGGCACGCGGCAACTCTAAAGCGATGGGCGGCCCTTCAGCAGCCGCAGTCGTCGGTGCCGGCCGCGCCGGCCGCGCCGGGCAGCACGCGATCCCACACGCCGCCGAGCACGTCGAGCTCCTCGGGCGTGAGGTGGTCGAGGAACAGCGACCGGACGCCCGCGAGGTGCGTGGCCCGCGCCGCGGCGAGCTTCTCGTGGCCCGCGGGCGTGAGCTTGGCGAACGCGCCGCGCGCGTCGCTCGGGCAGGACTCGCGCACGAGCAGGCCGTCGCGCTCGAGGCGGTCGACCAGGCGCGTGAGGCCGCTGCGGCTGAGGATGACCGACGACGCGAGGTCGCACATGCGCATCTTCTCGCCCTCGGCGTCGGCGAGGTACTTGAGCACCTCGTACGACGTCAGCGGCAGTCCGTGCTCGCGGTCGAGCTGGTTGTCGAGGGCCTTGGACAGCGAGGCGTGGACGCGCAGCAGGCCGCGCCAGGCACGCAGCTCGCGATCGTCCAGAGCGCCGTTCGCCGGGGCCGGAGCAGTCGTGGTGGTGGGCACGAGGACAGCATGGTTGCACGAACAACCGCCCAGCGCCACCCCTCACCACGTACGCTCAGGGTCATGGCGCTCGAGGGCCTCCACCACGTGACGGCGATCACGGCCGACGCGCCGCGCAACGTCGACTTCCACGCCCGCGTCCTCGGGCTGCGGCTGGTCAAGAAGACGGTCAACTTCGACCAGCCGGACGTCTACCACCTGTACTACGGCGACGAGTCCGGGACGCCCGGCTCGATCCTCACGTTCTTCGAGCTCCCCGACGCCGCGCCGGGCGTCGCGGGCGACGGCATGGTCCACACGATCGTCTGGCGCGTGGCCGGGCTGGACGCGCTCGACTTCTGGGCGCGGCGCCTCGTCGACGAGGGCACGGCGGTCACGTGGGACGAGGCCGGGCTGCTGCGCTTCGCCGGGCCCGAGGGGCTGACGCACGAGATCGTCCCCTCCGGCGGCGGCGACCCGCCGCTGGCCGCGCGGGCGCTCGACGTCCCGCGCGAGCACGCGCTGCTGGGCTTCCACGGCGTGCGCGCCTACGCGCGCGAGCCCGCGCGCAGCGCGCCGCTGCTGCGCGCGCTCGGCTTCGCCCAACGCGCGCCCGACAGCGTGTGGGTCGCCGAGGGCGCCGAGCGCCACGGCACGGTCCGCTACGACCCGCCGCCCGCGGCCGGCCGCGGGATCCCCGGCGCGGGCACGGTCCACCACGTCGCCTTCTCGGCGGCCGACGACGCGGAGCTGACCGCGCTGCGCGCCGTGGCGACCGGCGCGGGCGCGCGCGCCACGCCGATCATCGACCGCCAGTACTTCCACTCGGTCTACTTCCGCGAGCCCTCCGGCGTGCTCTTCGAGCTCGCCAGCCGCGACGTGGGCTTCGCGGTCGACGAGCCCAGCGCCGAGCTCGGCACGCACCTCAAGCTCCCGCCGCAGTACGAGGACCGGCGCGCGCAGCTCGAGGAGCTGCTCACGCCGATCAGCAACCCGCGCGGCTGAGGCTCAGGCGCGCTCGAGGACGACGACCGGGATCGGCCGGTCGGTCTTCGTCTGGTACTCGTCGTAGGCCGGCCACTCGCCGACCATGATCTTCCACAGCTCCGGCTGCTCGTCCGGGCTCGCGTCGCGGGCGCGGGCCTTGAACTTGTCGCCCTTGACCTGGACCTCGACCTCGGGTTCGGCCTTGAGGTTGACGTACCAGGCCGGCGGCTCCGGGGCCCCGCCCTTGGACGCGACGACCAGGTAGTCGCCGTCGTGCTCGGCGTAGATCAGCGGCGCCTTGCGCTCCGCGCCGGTCTTGCGCCCCTTGGTGGTGAGGATCAGCGCCTGGGTGCCCTGCCACTCGTGGCCCTCCTCCCCGTCGGTGGCCTCGTAGCGGTCGATGTGCTCCTGTCCGAACAGCATGGGCCCAGTTCTACCCCACTCGGGCGCGGAGCGCGCGGCGGGTGGCGATCCAGGAGCGCTCCAGGCGCGCCGCCGCGTCCTGCAGCGCCTCGGCCGGGCCGTGCTCGCGCCCGAGCGTCTCGAGCTCGCCGGCGATGTCGTTGAGCTGCCCCGCGCCGACGGCCAGGCAGCCGCCCTTGAGGCGGTGCGCGCCCTGGGAGATCTCGGTGTGGTCGGCGCCCTCGGCGGCGAGCACGACGCGCTCGATGATCGACGGGGTCGAGTCGATGAAGGCGTGGACGACCTCGCGGACGACCTCGGGCGCGAAGTCGCGCGCGAGGTCGTCGAAGCGCGCCTCGTCGATGGGGTCGGCGGCGGCGTCCCCGGCCGCGGCGGGCGCGCCGCCGTCGCCGCTGCCGTCGCCGTCGCCGCTCGCCCCGGCGGCGGCGGGCCGCGCGGCCGCGGGCAGCCAGCGCGCCAGCATCGCGTCGACCTCGTCGGGCCGCAGCGGCTTGGCGACGTAGTCGTCCATCCCCGCGGCCAGGCACTTGTCGCGGTCGCCGGCCATCGCGTGCGCGGTCATCGCGACGATCGGCAGCCGCCGGCCGGCCCGCGCGCGCTCGTCGTCGCGGATCCGCTCCGTCGCGGCGTAGCCGTCGAGCTCCGGCATCTGGCAGTCCATGAACACCAGGTCGACCTCGTCGCGGCCGGCCATCAGCACCGCCTCGAGGCCGGTGGCCGCGGCGATCGTGCGGTGGCCGCGCTTGAGCAGCAGGCGCTCCATCAGGATCCGGTTGACGTCGTGGTCCTCGGCGATGAGGATCAGCGCGCCGCCGGGCGCGCCCGCGGCGGCGAGCCCGGGATCGCCGTCCGCCGCAGGCGCCGCCGCCGGGGGCACGTGCCGCGCCGTGGGCGCGTCGTGCATCGCCGAGGCGATCGCGTCGTAGAGCCGCGACTGGCGCACCGGCTTGGTCAGGAACTCGCTCACGCCCGCGTCGCGCGCGGCGGCGTGGCCGGTCCCGGAGGACGTCAGCATCACGAGCCGCAGCGAGCGCAGCGCGGGCGAGGACGTGATCCGGCGCGCGAGCTCCACGCCGTCCATGCCCGGCATGTTGTAGTCCAGCACGGCGATGTCGAACGGCTCGCCGCGCCCGGCGGCGCGGTCCAGCTCGCCGAGCGCGTCCGGCCCGTCCGAGCAGCTCGTGACGCGCATGCCCCACGAGCCGAGGTAGGCCTCGAGCACGCGCCGGTTGGTCGCGGTGTCGTCGACGGCCAGGACCTTGAGCCCGCGCAGCTCGATCTGGGCGCGGACCGCGGCGGGCTCGGCGACCGCGGGCGCGAACGGGATCCGGACGGTGAAGCGGCTCCCGCGCCCCGGCTCGCTGTCGACCGTCAGCTCGCCGCCCATGATCTGCGTGAGCTGGCGGCTGATCGCGAGCCCCAGCCCGGTGCCGCCGAACCGGCGCGTGGTCGACGCGTCGGCCTGCTGGAAGGACTCGAAGAGCCGCGCGAGGTCCTTCTCGGCGATGCCGATGCCGGTGTCGGCGACGACCAGCACCACTTCGACGCCGCCGTCCGCGGCGCCCGCCCCGCGGCGGACGTCGACCGACACCTCGCCCTCGGGCGTGAACTTCACGGCGTTGGAGAGCAGGTTCGTCAGCACCTGGGCGACGCGGCCGCGGTCGCCGCGCACCGCCCGCGGCACGTCGTCGGCGAGGTAGACCGACAGCTCCAGGCCCTTGCCGTGCGCGGTCGCGGCGACGACGTCGGAGGTCGTCTCGACCAGCTCGCGCAGGTCGAAGTCGCGCTCCTCGAGCTCGAGGTGGCCGGCCTCGATCTTCGAGATGTCCAGGATGTCGTTGATGACCCGCAGCAGCTGCTCGCCCGAGGAGCGCGCGGTGCTGGCGTACTCGCGCTGCTCGGGGTCGAGCGTGGTGTCGAGCAGAAGCTCCGACATCCCGATGACGCCGTTGAGCGGCGTGCGGATCTCGTGGCTCATGTTCGCCAGGAAGGTGGACTTGGTCCGCGAGGCCTCCTCCGCCCGCGCCCGCGCGAGCCCCGCCTCGGCCTCGCGCCGGATCCAGCGCACGGTGAAGATCGCGAGCGCGGCGAGCCCGCCGAGCGTCCCGGCCAGCCCGAGGATCCCGATGACCGTGGCGCGGTTGGAGGCGCGGCTCGCCACCCGGTTCTGCGCGTCGGAGAGCTTGAGCTCCTGGGTGCGGACGTCGTCGAAGCGCCGGCGCAGCGCGTCGAGCTGGAGCTTGCCGCGCATCAGCCTGCGGGTGAGCGTGGCGCGGCCGGAGCCGACCGGGAGCCCCGCCGCCTGGCGCGCGAAGCCGTTGCGGTAGGCCTCGACGCCCGCGACCAGCGCGTCGAGCCGCCGCCGCTGCGGCCCGTCGTGGACCTGCGCGCGCAGGTCGTCCTCGACGTCCGGGATCGCCGCCTGGGCCGCGGTGTAGGGCTCCAGGTACTGGACGTTGCCGGTGAGCAGCCGTCCGCGGACGCCGGTCTCGAGGTCGACCGTCAGCCGGTTGAGACGCGAGGTGAAGAGGACGACGCGCTCAGCGGTACGCGCTCGCTCCGCGTTCGTGCGCATCGACGACATCCCCGCGAAGAGGAAGGCGAAGAGCACGCAGACGAGCGCCCCGACGCCGGCGAACGCCGCCAGCGTAGGACCGATCAGCCCTCGGCCATGAGCCCCCTTGCCCATCGGCAGGGAGTCTAGTACGGCTCAGGATTCCTGAGTCTCAGTTGTCCGACAGCAGCGAGCGGCCCGTCATGGCCGCGGGCTGCTCGATGCCGAGGAGCGCGAGCAGCGTCGGGGCGACGTCGGCGAGCACGCCGCCGTCGCGCAGCGCGACGTCCTCGACCGTGACGATCACCGGAACGGGGTTCAGCGAGTGCGCGGTGTCGGGCGAGCCGTCGTCCTCGAGCATCTCGTCCGCGTTGCCGTGGTCGGCCGTGATGAAGAGCGCGCCGCCGCTCTCCTGGACCGCCGCGACGACCTCGCCGAGGCAGGCGTCGACCGTCTCGATCGCGGTCACCGCGGCCGGGATGACGCCGGTGTGGCCGACCATGTCGGCGTTGGCGAAGTTGATGATCCCGAACGTCGGCTGGTCCTCGCGCCACGCGGCGATGAACTTGCCGGCGGCCTCCCGGGCGCTCATCTCAGGCTTCTTGTCGTAGGTCGGGACGTCGCGCGGGGACGGCGCCAGCTCGCGCCGCTCACCGGGCTCCGGCTCCTCCTCCCCACCGCCGAAGAAGTACGTCACGTGCGGGTACTTCTCGGTCTCGGCGACGTGGAGCTGCTTGCCGCCGGCCTCGGCGATCACGCGCGTCATCGTCGTCGCCGGGCGCTGCGGCGGGAAGGCGACCGGCCACGGCCAGCCCTCCTCGTACTCGGTCAGCGTCGTGTAGCGGGCGACCTTCGGGCCGAGCGCCTCGGTGAGCTGGCGCATGCGGTCCGGGCGGAAGTTGAAGGCGATGACCGAGTCCTGCGGGCGGATCCGCGCCTCGTCGCCGATCGTCGTCGCCGCGACGAACTCGTCGCCGCGCCCGTCGCGCTCGTAGCTGTCCTCGACGGCCTGCACCGCGTGGTGGGCGTGGTGCTCGGAGACGCCGTCGAGCAGCAGGTCGACGGCGGCCTTCGTGCGCTCCGCGCGCCGGTCGCGGTCCATCGCGTAGTAGCGGCCGACCACTGAGCCGATGCGCGCATTGCCGGCGGTAGCCGCCCACGCCTCCACCTGCTCCAGGAACTTGGCGCCCCCGCGGGGCGACGTGTCGCGTCCGTCGGTGAAGGCGTGGACGACGACGTCCGGGACGCCGCGCGCGCCGGCGAGCGCGATCAGCGCCTCGAGGTGCTTCCAGCCCGAGTGGATGCCGCCGTCGGAGACGAGCCCGATGAGGTGCACGCGCTCGAAGCCGTCCAGCGCGGCGGTCAGCACCGCGTTGTCGGCCAGCGTGCCGTCGGCGACCGCCTCGTCGATGCGCGTGAGGTCCTGCTTGATGACCGCGCCCGCGCCGAGGTTGAGGTGGCCGACCTCGCTGTTGCCCATCTGGCCCTCGGGCAGGCCGACGGCCAGGCCGCCCGCGGCGAGCTGCGTGTGCGGGTAGCGCGCCCAGAGCTCGTCGAAGACCGGCGTGTCGGCCAGCTCGACGGCGTTGCCCGGGCCCGGCGGCGCGAGCCCCCAGCCGTCGAGGACGACCAGGACCGCGCTCGGGACCGGAAGCGAGCTCATGCCTTCGCCACCGCCGCCGCCTCGATGATCGCCACGATCTGGTCCACGTCGAGCGACGCGCCGCCGATCAGGCCGCCGTCGCAGTCGGGGAGCGCGAGCAGCTCCGCGGCGTTCTCGGGCTTCATCGAGCCGCCATAGAGGATCCGCGCCTGCTCGGCCTGCTCCTTGGAGCGGTCGGCGACGAGCGCGCGGACGAAGGCCAGCGCGTCCTGGGCCTGCTCGGGCGTGGCGACCTTGCCGGTGCCGATCGCCCAGATCGGCTCGTAGGCGAGCGTGACCTCGCCGAGGCGCTCGGTCGGGACCTTCTCCAGCCCCTCCTGCACCTGGTGGCGCAGGCGGCGCTCGGTGTCGCCGTTCTCGCGCTCGTCCTCGGTCTCGCCGACGCAGAGGATCACGTCGAGGCCGGCCTCCATCGCCGCGGGCACCTTGAGCTGCAGCGCCTTGTCGGTCTCGCCGAAGAGCGTGCGCCGCTCGGAGTGGCCGAGCAGGACGCCGTGGACGTCGATCTCGGTCAGCATCGCCGCGGAGATCTCGCCGGTGTACGGGCCCTCGGGCGCGTGGTGCATGTTCTGCGCGTAGACCTTCAGCGCCGAGCCGCGCGTCGAGTCGACGACGGCCTGCAGGGCGGTGAACGGGACGCAGACGGCGTGCTCGACCTGCTCGAGGGTCGCGATCCGCGGCAGCACGCTCGCGACGCGCTCCTCGGCCTCCTCGATGGTGCCGTGCATCTTCCAGTTGCCCGCGATCAGCGGCATCCTGCTCATGACAGCACCTCCACGCCCGGGAGCGTCTTGCCTTCGATCAGCTCGAGCGAGGCGCCGCCACCGGTGGAGAGGTGGGTCACCTGGTCCTCGAGCCCGAACTGGCGCAGCGCGGCCGCGCTGTCGCCGCCGCCGACGACGGTGGTCCCCTCGGCCGCCGCCACCGCCTCGGCCACCGCGCGCGTGCCGGCCGCGAACGGCGCGAGCTCGAACGCGCCCATCGGGCCGTTCCAGAAGACCGTGCCCGCGGCGGCGATGACCTCCGCGTAGGCCGCGGCGGTGCGCGGGCCGACGTCGAGCCCCATCAGGCCGTCGGGGATGTCGACGCCGTCGACCTCGGTGACCGGCGTCGCGGCGTCGAACGCCTCGCCGCAGACCTGGTCCACCGGAAGGCGGATCTTCTCCCCACCGCGCTCGAGCACGCGCTCGGCGGGCCCGACGCCCTCCTCCTCGCAGAGCGAGGCGCCCACGGAGTGCCCCTGGGCCTTGAAGAACGGGAAGCACATCGCGCCGCCGACGAGGATCGTGTCGGCCGTGTCGAGGAACGCCTCCAGGACGCCGAGCTTGTCGGTGACCTTGGCGCCGCCGACGATCGCCACGAGCGGGCGCCGCGGGTCGGCGAGGATCCCCTGGAGCGTCTCGACCTCGCGCTGGAGCAGGAGCCCGGCGGCGCTCGGCAGGAGCTTGGCGATCGCGTGCGTCGAGGCGTGCGCGCGGTGCGCGGCGCCGAACGCGTCGTCGACGTAGGCGTCGGCGAGCGCGGCGTAGCGCGCGGCGAGCGCCGGGTCGTCCTTGGTCTCGCCCGGCTCGAAGCGGACGTTCTCGAGCATCACGACGTCGTCGTCCGGGACCTCGTCGAGGTCGGTGGCGAGCGTCACGTCGGTGCCGAGCAGCTGCGTCAGCCGCGCGGCGACGGGCGCGAGGCTGAAGTCCAGGTCGCGCCCCTTCGGCCGCCCGAGGTGGGCGGCCAGGAGGAGCCGCGCGCCGCGGCGGCGCAGCTCCTCCAGGGTCGGCAGCGCGGCGCGGATCCGCGCGTCGTCGCCGATGACCCCGTCCTTGATGGGGACGTTGAAGTCGACGCGGACGAAGACGCGCCGGCCGTCGAGGTCGCCGAGGTCGTCGAGATCTCTCAAAGGACCTTCTGCGCGAGGTCGACGAGCCGGTTCGAGTAGCCCCACTCGTTGTCGTACCAGGACACCACCTTCACCAGCGTTCCCTCCATCACGGCGGTCAACCCGCCATCGACGATCGAGGAGAACGGGTTGGTGACGATGTCCGAGGAGACGATCGGGTCCGTCGTGTACTGCAGGATCCCGGTGAGGTCGCCCGTGTCCGCCTTGCCGGCGAAGAGCTCGTTGATCTCGTCGACCGACGTCGCGCGCTTGGCGACGAAGGTCAGGTCGACCATCGAGCCCGTCGGGATCGGCGCCCGCACGGCGAAGCCGTGGAGCTTGCCGTTGAGCTCGGGGAGCACGAGGCCGACGGCCTTCGCGGCGCCGGTCGAGGTCGGCACGAGGTTGACGGCGGCGGCGCGGGCGCGGCGCAGGTCCTTGTGCGGCGCGTCCTGGAGGTTCTGATCCGCGGTGTAGGCGTGGATCGTCGTCATCAGGCCGTGCTCGATGCCGATCGCGTCGTTGACGACCTTGGCGAACGGCGCGAGGCAGTTCGTCGTGCACGACGCGTTGGAGACGACGTGATGGGCGTCCTTGTCGTACTTGTCGAAGTTGACGCCCAGCACCACCGTGATGTCCTCGTCGCTCGCCGGCGCCGAGATGATGACCTTGGTCGCGCCCGCGTCGAGGTGCTTGGCCGCGTCGGCGCGCTTGGTGAAGAAGCCGGTGGACTCGACGACGACGTCGACGCCGAGGTCGCCCCACGGCAGCGCGGCGGGATCGCGCTCGGCGAGGACCTTCAGGAGCTTGCCGTCGACCAGGATGCCCTCGTCGGCGACCTCGACCGTCCCGGGGTACGGGCCCAGGATCGAGTCGTACTTCAAGAGGTGCGCGAGGGTCTTCGAGTCCGTGAGGTCGTTGACGGCGACCCACTCGATGTCGGCGCCCTGGGCGTGCGCTGCGCGGAAGAGGTTGCGGCCGATGCGGCCGAAGCCGTTGATGCCGACGCGTACGGGCATGGTGGGAGTCAGTCCTTCCTGAGGGGGAGGCGATCTGGGAGACGCCGGACCCTATCGATCCGGTTGCGGTCAGTGCCCGCCCGCGACGACCTCGATGCGGAGGCCGTCGGGGTCCAGCACGTACGCCGCGTAGTACCGCGGGCCGTACTGGGGCCGCAAGCCCGGAGGGCCATCGGATAGCCCACCTGCATCAAGCGCCGCCGCGTAGGCGGCGTCGACCGCCACGCGGCCCGTCGCCTGGATCGCGCAGTGGCCGTAGCCCGGCGCGGGCGTGCGGCCGCGCGCGACGATCCAGAACCGCGGCTCGTGCGAGCCGTACGCGATCGCCGCCTCGGCCTCGAAGACGCGCCGGATCCCGAGCCGGGAGAAGAGCGCGTCGTAGAAGCGCGCGGAGCGGGCGAGGTCGGAGACCTCGAAGCCGACGTGGTCGATCAAGGCGAAGCCTCGCCCGGAGGGCTCGTCTCGCTGCGCCAGCTCGCCTGGCGGCTCGCTCGCGCGGCGGTCGCCGGCCTCACGGCCTGCGGCCGATGTCGCGGTGCTCGATCTCCACCACGACGTCGTCGCGCTCGCCGAAGTGGCGGCCGAGGTGCTCGGTGATCGCGACCGAGCGGTGGCGGCCGCCGGTGCAGCCGATCGCGACGCTGAGGTGCGCCTTGCCCTCCTCCTCGTACTGCGGCACGAGGAAGTCGAGCAGCGGCTCGAGCAGCGCGTAGAAGTCGGCGAGCTTGCCCTCGCGCCCGACGTAGGCGACGACGTCCGGGTCGAGGCCCGTCTTCGGGCGCAGGTCCGGCACGTAGTGCGGGTTCGGGAGGAAGCGGACGTCGAAGACGAGGTCGGCGTCGCGCGGCGGGCCGTGCTTGAAGCCGAAGGACTGGATCGTCAGCGCGAGCCGCCCGCGGCGGTGGCGCGGCAGCAGCTCGTCGGCGATCCGGCGGCGCAGGTGCGAGGCCTTCAGCCCCGAGGAGTCGATGACGAAGTCCGAGCGCTCCCGGATCGGCCCGAGCATCGCGCGCTCGGCGGCGATCCCGGAGGCGATGCTCGACTCCGGCGCCAGCGGGTGGCGGCGCCGCGTCTCCTTGTAGCGGTCCATCAGCGTGAGGTCGTCGGCGTCCAGGAACAGGACGCGCGCGGGCAGCTCGCGCTGGTGGAGCTCGTCGAGCACGCCCTCCAGCGGCTCGAAGAACTCGCCGCCGCGGACGTCGGAGACGACGGCCGCGCGCTCGACCTTCGAGCCCTCGTGCGTGAAGAGCTCCACGAGCGAGCGGATCATCTCCGGCGGCAGGTTGTCCACGCAGAAGTAACCCGCGTCCTCGAAGACGGCCATGGCGGTGGACTTGCCCGCGCCCGAGAAGCCGGAGATGACGACGAGGTCCTGGAGGTGGGACTCGGTGCTCGCCGGCGTCGGCGTGCTGCTCACGGCCATGACCACATGATGACGCGCGCGGCGGACCGTCCAGGTTAGGGTCCGTGCCAAGTGACCCATCGCCTGGCTCCCGGGGTGCAGGAGACGCCCCGCCGGTTCGTGCCGCGGTTCCACTGGGAGCTGCTCGTCTGCGGGCTCGCCGGGCACGAGCTGGTCGGCCTCGACGCGCGCACGCTGCGCCCCGAGGACGCGGTCGTCGCCCGCGAGGTCGACGGGATCCGCTGGCACCGCTGCCTGCGCTGCGACTCGTGGCTGCCGGTCCCGGCGACCGCGGGCGCCTCCGCGCGCGAGACGATCCCGCCCCGCGCGGAGATCGTCCTCCCGCTGCGCGGCAAGCCCCTGCGCGACAAGGTCGTCCTGCGCCTGATCGCGGTCAACCGCGCGCTGCACTTCGTCGGCCTCGGCCTGCTCGGGATCGCGATCCTGCTCTTCAGCGCCAACCGCGCCGACCTCCGCGACGTCGTCCTGCGGGTGATCGCCGACGTCACCGGCGAGGCCTCCAGCGGCGGCGCGAAGGACGGGCACGGGCTCACGCACCGCATCGACGAGCTGTTCACGCTGCGCTCGAGCCGCCTGCACCTCTTCGCCGCGATCGCCCTGGTGTACGCCGCGATCGAGGGCATCGAGGCCGTCGGGCTCTGGTACGCCAAGCGCTGGGCCGAGTACCTCACGCTGCTCGTGACCGCGTCGCTGCTGCCGGTCGAGGTCTACGAGCTCACCGAGCACGCGACGCCGTTCAAGATCCTGGCCTTCGTCGTGAACGTCGCGGTCGTCGCCTACCTGCTCTACGCCAAGCGGCTGTTCGGCTTGCGCGGCGGCGCGGCCGCCGACGAGGCGCTCGCCGAGCGGGACGTCGGCTGGCCCGCGCTCGAGGCCGGCGCCCCGCGGGCCTAGCGCGGGCTACTCGAAGAAGGGCGTCGTGGCGCGGCGGCCGGCCGAGGTGAGCTTCAGCCCGTCGAGGCGCACGAGCCGCAGCGCGCCGGGCGCGAGCGGCTCCGCCCCGACGTGGCCCGGGCCCAGGACGGCGTAGGTGCTCGCGCCGTCGCGCGCGATCCGCCAGGCGACGCCGCCGTCCGGCGCCCGCGCCGTCGACAGGACGCCGCTCGTCACCGCGGTCGCCGTGATGGTCCCCTCGACCCCCTCGCACTTGTACGTGCGGTCGAGGAACGCGACGCCGCCCGCGGTGGCGTTGGGCGAGAACGGCGCGCGGCCGCCGCACGCGCCGCTGACGTAGCCGCTCCCCGCGCGCACGGTCGCGCCGCCGCCGAGGGCGTCGGCGCGCAGCTCCCAGCCCGCGCCGGCGCCCTCGACGCTCGGCGCCTGGACGTGCCAGGAGAACGCGAGCGTCCGCGCCCCGAGGTCGAGCTCGCCGACCTCGCCGCGGTAGCGCGCCTTCGCGCAGCCGGTCGCGTACGGGCAGTGGTGCGGCACCGCGCCGTGCGGCAGCCGCCGCAGGCGGTGCGTGGCCAGGTCCTCCACCATGACCTGCGCGACGTCGGCGCCCGCGGTCCGGCGCTGGAAGGCGACGCGGCCGCGCCACCGCGAGGGCGTGCTGTCGGAGGCGCCGGCCGGGCGCGGGACGGCGAGGACGTCCTCGCGCCCGCGCGCGAGGTCCCAGGAGTCCAGCCGGCAGCCGCGCGCGGTCGACCACGGCTGGTCGAACTCGCGCGGGCTCGGGTCGACCGCGCAGCGGGAGAACGTGACGACCGGGCGGCCGTGCGCGTCGGGACCGACGTCGGCGTCGAACGGCACGGAGCGCGGCGCCGCGGCCAGGCGCGTCCGCGCGCCGTCGTGCCACGCCACGAGCGCCCAGCGCCCGTCGGGGTCCTGCTCGCTCCACACGACCCAGCCGCCGTAGGCGCTGAGCGGCGTGTCGGCGGTGACGGTCGTGAGCGGGACCGTCGTCGCGGCGGAGGCGGTCGCGGTCGCGGTCGCGACCGCGGGCAGCACGCAGGCGGTCGCGAGGAGCAGGGCGCGGAGACGGCGCATGCCCGTGGAACGTCCAGCGGTCGGGGAAGTTGCGCGGTCCCGCTAGAACGCGCCGAGCAGCGGCGGCGCGACCTGCTTCTTGCGGCTCATCACGCCGGGCAGGTCGAGGATCCCGTCGCGCGCGTCCTGGCCGAACGCGCGCTCGGCGGCCGCGACGTCGCCCGCGAGCAGCAGCTGGGTGTGCTTCTCGAGGATGTCGGTGATCATCAGCGCCGAGAGCACGTGGCCGTTGCGGTCGTGCTGGGCCTGGAGCGCCTGGCGCAGCTCGCCGAGGCGGCCGGCGAGGATCGTCCCCGCCGTCTCGATCTGCGCGATGCTCATCGGGCCCTCGGCCGTCTCGTACTCCTTGGAGTCGCGGCCGAGCAGCGCCTCGACGGAGGCGTCGGCGGCGTCGGAGCCGGACTCGAACATCTCGCGCCCGAAGACCAGCGGCTCGACGTCGAGGAACTCGGCGAGGAACTTCACCGCCGCGTGGTCGCGGTCGGTCGTCGTCGGCGAGTTGAGGATCACGGTGTCGGAGAGGATCGCGCCGAGCAGGACGGTCGCGGTCGGCTGCGTCGGCTCGAGCTGCGCCTGGCGGAAGCGCTCGATGACGAGCGTCGAGGTCGAGCCGACGGGGTCGAAGGTCGCGCGCACGGGCACGCGCGTCTCGATCGAGCCGATGTGATGGTGGTCGAGGATCTCGACGATGTGCGCCTGCTCGATGCCGATCACCGACTGACCCTGCTCGGCGTGGTCGACGAGCAGGACCTCGCGCGGGACCGGGTTGACGAGGTCCGAGCGCGTGACGAGGCCCATCGGGTGGCCGCGCTTGTCGACCGCGACGGCGGCGCGGTAGTGCACGTTCTTGATCTCCTCGGTGACGTCCTCGAGGAGGTCGTTGCCGCGGACGGTCAGCGGCTCGGCGTCCATCAGCGCGCTGCACGGCGCGGCCAGCGTCGTCATGCGGCCGCAGACGTAGCTGTCGAGCGGCGAGAGGACGACGGCGGTGCCGTGCTCGCGCGCGTACCGGAGGATCTCGTCGCTCGGCGCGACGCCGTTGGAGATCAGCATCAGCGCGACGCCGCGCTCGATCATCCGGCGCTGGGCGTCCTCGCGGTTGCCGATGATCACGGCGTCGCCGGGGCCGATGCCGCTCTCGGGGAAGTCGGTGGCCATGGCGAAGACCCAGACGCGGCCCGCGACCGCGACGTCGTCGCCGGAGACGTGCTCGCCGCTGACGGCGGCGGCGATCGCGCTCACGCGCGTCGGCGCGTCGACGAGCGTCGAGGCCTCGCGCGACTCGCGGATGTAGCGGCGGGCCAGCGCGCGCTCGGTCATGACGCCGACGAGCTTGCCGTCGTGGTCGACGATCGGGACCACGTCGAGCTTGTCCTGCGCCATCGTCAGGCCGACCTCGCGGACGGCGTCGTCGATGCCCGCGGCGTAGAAGTCCTGCTGCATCACGTCGCGCACGCGGAGCATCACGTGCGGGAGGAACTCGGGCTCGGCGGCGCCCGCGCGCTCGAGGACCCAGCGGGTCTGCGAGTTCAGGTCGCCGAGGCGGACCGGGACGTAGGTGTTGTCGGGGTCCAGGTGCCCGCGCAGCTCCGCGTACCCGATCGCGGCGGCGATCGAGTCGGTGTCGGGGTTGCGATGGCCTGTGACATGGATGAGCGGCACTCCCTCCATTGTGTCGTGGAAGGGGTCCGGTGCGCGGTCCGGTCCCGTGCCCTAGCCGGACGGCGGGGCGAAGCCCGGGGGCACGCCGGAGCTCGAGCCGCCGGCCGCGCCGGTCCCGCCCGCGGCGCCGGTGCCGCCGGCCGGGGCGCCGCCCGCCGCCGCGCCGCCGAAGCCGCCGAACGCGCTGACGCCCTTGGCGGTCGCCGTGATGCTCGTCGCGGTCACGGTGCCGCTGGAGGCCTTGGCGCCCTGGACGACGACGGTGTCGCCGGGATGGACGTTCGCGGCGCTGCTGGAGGCGTTCCGCGTGACCTTGGAGTTGTCGTTGGTCTTGACCTTGACGGTGGTGCCGTCGGCGCTCGTGACGTAGAGGGTCGAGCCCTTGACGTTGGCCACGGTGCCGGCGGTGCCGGTCGCGGCGCCGCCGGCGCCCGCGCCGCCCGCCGTCGCGCCGGTGCCGCCCGCCGCGCCCGCGGTCCCACCGGTCCGGCCGCCGGCCGCGCCCGCGCCCGCGCCGCCCGCCGCGGCCGCTCCACCGCCCGCGGCCAGCCGCGCCGCGAAGCCGCCCTGCGCGCCGCCGCCACCGCCGCCGCTCCCGCCGTGGTGCTTCTGCACCTGGACGCCGCCGATGAACCCGCCCGCCACCAGCACGATCGCCGCCAGCACGCCGCTGACCGGGGTCAGCAGCTTGCGGCGCGGACGCACGGGCAGGGCGTCGGCGGGAGCGTCCTCCTCGTCGTACCAGTCCACGTCGGGCTCGTCGTAGACCTGGGTCGGCTGCTCGTGGTCGCTCATGGGGGTGCTCTCGTCGTCTGGGGTCATTCGAAGCGGAGGGCGTCGATCGGGCGCAGCCGCGCCGCCCGACCCGCCGGGTAGGTGCCGAAGAAGAGGCCGGCCAGGACGGCCGCGCCGAAGGAGAGGGGGATCGAGTAGAGGGCGATCACCGGTTGGACGCCCGCGATCTGGAAGCGGCTGCCGATCAGCCCGACGCCCACCCCGACGAGCCCCCCGAGCGTCGAGACGAGGACCGCCTCGGCGAGGAACTGCGTGAGGATGTCGGAGCGGCGCGCGCCGATCGCCTTGCGGATGCCGATCTCGCGCGTGCGCTCGGTCACGCTGACCAGCATGATGTTCATGACGCCGATCCCGCCGACCAGCAGCGAGATCGCGGCCACGGCGCCGAGCAGGGTCGTGAAGACGCTCGTCGTCTGGTCGGAGGTCTCCAGGATCGAGCCCTGGTTGATGACCTGGAAGCTCGAGCTCGTCGTGCTGCTCGCCGCGCTCGCGGCGATGTCGTGGCGCGTGTCGAGGATCGAGGTGACCTCGGCCTGCGCGGCGTCGAGGCCCTGCTCGGACCTGGCCTGCACGACGATCTGGTTGACCGAGCCGTAGCCGCTGAGCACGTCCTGCACGGCGGTCAGCGGGGCGAAGACGACGTCGTCCTGGTCGGTCGTGCCGTTCGACCCCTTGGCCTTGGTCACGCCGACGATCGTGAACGTCGAGCCGCCCATCTTGAGCGTCTGCCCGACGGGGTTCGCGCCGCTGAAGAGGTTCTCGACGACGGTCGGCCCGACCACGACGACCCGGTCGTGCTGCTTCACGTCGGCGTTCGTGAACATCGCGCCGTCGGCGATCTTGTAGCTGCGCGCCTGGGTGTAGCTCGGCGTCGTGCCGGTGACCGTGCTCGTGTAGCTCACCGAGCCCGCGACGAGCGCGGTGCTCGCCGCGGTGACGACCGGCGAGGCGCTCTTGACGTCCGGCGCGTTGAACTCGTCCTGCAGGGCGGTCGCGTCGGCCTGCGTGAGCGTGACCGACGAGGAGCCGCCGCCGAAGCCGGGGCCGCCGCGGGCGCCGCCCGCCTGGACGAGCAGGACGTTGGAGCCGAGCGCCTGGATCCCGGCCTGGACCTGCTGCTTGGAGCCGTTGCCGACCGCGACCAGGACGATCACCGAGGCGACGCCGATCGTCATCCCGAGGATCGTCAGCCCGGAGCGCAGCTTGTTGGCCATGATCCCGCCGAGCGCGATGCGCAGCGTCTCGCGGAGGGTCATGCGGCGGCGACCCGGTCGGTGCGCTCGTCGGACTGCACGCGGCCGTCGGCGAGGCGGATGACGCGGCGGGCGCGGGCGGCGACGTCGTCCTCGTGCGTGATGAGCACGACCGTGCGGCCCTCGTCGTTGAGGCGCTCGAAGATCGCCAGGACGTCGTGGGTGGAGCGCGAGTCGAGGTTGCCCGTGGGCTCGTCGGCGAGGATCAGCGAGGGGTTCGTGACGATCGCGCGCGCCACGGCGACGCGCTGCTGCTGGCCGCCGGAGAGCTCCGAGGGCAGGTGGTGGACGCGCGAGCCCATGCCGACGGCGTCGAGCGCGCCGAGCGCGCGGGAGCGGCGCTCGGCCCGCGAGAGGCCGGCGTAGCTCAGCGGCAGCTCGACGTTCGCGAGCGCGCTCGTGCGCGGGACCAGGTTGAAGGCCTGGAAGACGAAGCCGATCTTGCGGTTGCGCAGGTCGGACTGCTCGTCCTCGTCCATGTCGCGGACGTCGACGCCGTCGAGCAGGTAGCGGCCGCTGGTCGGCAGGTCGAGGCAGCCGAGCATGTTCATCAACGTGGACTTGCCGGAGCCCGAGGAGCCCATGATCGCGACGAGCTCGCCGGTCTCGATGCGCAGCGAGACGCCGTCGAGCGCGTGGACCGCGAGGTCCTCGGTCACCTGGTAGGTGCGGCGGACGTCCTCGACGACGATGACGGGGCGCGGGCGGCGGGTCATCGCCCGCCTCCCGGCGTGAAGCCCGCGGGCGGGCCGCCGGTGCCGCCGCCGAAGCCGGTCGCGCCGCCGCCGAAGCCCGTGGCGCCGCCGCCGAGGCCGGTGCGGCCCGTGCGGCCGGTGGCGCCGGCCGCGCTGGTGGCGCCGCCCGTGGCGTTGGCGCCGGCCGTCGCGCTCGTGGAGGTGACGATGACCTGCTGGCCCGCGGTGAGGCCGCTGACGACCTGCGTCGTGCTGTCGCCGGCGACGCCGGTCTGGACGCGCTGCGTCGAGCGCTTGCCGTCCTTGACGACGGTGACCGCGGAGCCCTGGATCGCCTGCGTCGGGACGACGACGCCGGAGGCCTGGCCGGTGACGATCTCGGCGGTCGCGCTCATGCCGGCGCGCAGGCCCTTGGTCGTCTGGGTCAGCGCGATCGTGACGGGGTAGCTGACGGCGCTCGAGGTCCCGGTCGAGGAGGACGAGGAGGAGAGCACGTCGATGGCGATGACCTTGCCCGCGACCTCCTCGCCGGAGGCGGCGTTGACGGTGACCGTGGCCTGCTGGCCGACCTTCACGGAGTTGATGTCGGACTCGGTGAGGCTGACCTCGAGGTGCATGCGGCTGAGCTGCGTGAGCGTGATGAAGCCGGTGGAGGTGGAGGACGAGGAGGAGCTCGCCGCGCCGGTGGAGGCGCCGCCGCCCGCCCCGCTCGCGCCGGAGGAGCCGGTGCTCGCGCCGCTGGAGGTGCCGGACGAGGAGCCCGCGGTGACCTGGTCGCCGACCGCGCCGCTGACGGAGGCGACGGTCGCCGCGGCGGGGGCGCGGAGCGCGGTCTCGGTGAGCGCGTCCTGCGCGTTGTCGACGGCGAGCTGCGCGCTCTTGACGGCGGCGACGGCGGAGGCCTCGCTCATGGTGGTGCCGCCGGAGCCGGAGCCGCTCGCGCCGCTGCTGCCGCCGCTCGACCCGCTCGACCCGGTGGCGCTCGACGCGCTGCCGCCGGTGCCCGAGCGCCCGCCGCTCGCGCCGGTGCTCGGCGTCGTGGTGGTGGTCGTCGTGGTCGTCTGCGGCGCGCCGGCGGCGGGCGTCGTGGTCGTCCCGGGCGCGGTCGTCGTGGCGGGCGCCGTGGTCGACGCGGGCGCCGCGGTGGTCGGCTTGGCCGCCGCCGCGGTCGCCTTCGCGGTGGTCGCCGTCGCGGTGGTGGCGGTCGCCGTCGTCGCGGTCGCCGTCGTGGCGCTGGAGGTCGTGGAGGTCGTCGTGGTCCCGGACTCGATCGCGTCGAGCGTGTCCTGGGCGGAGGAGAGCGTCGCCTTCGCCTCGGCGAGGTCGACCTCGGCCGCGGTCGGGTCGATCCGGGCGAGCAGCTGGCCCTCGGTCACGTGGTCGCCGGCCTTCACGTACACCTTGGTCACCTTGCCGGTGGCGCCGAAGCTCAGGTCCATCGTGCTGGCCGGCGAGAGGTTGCCGCTGCCGGAGACCGTCGACTGGACGACGCCCTTGCCGACCGTGACGGTCCGCTCGCGGGTCGTGGTGGCCTGCGACTCGGGACCGACGAGGATCACCGCCGCGACGATCCCGCCGGCGGCGAGCGCGGCGAGGACGACGTTGAGCAGGGAGAGGTGGCGACGCGACGACCGGGGCATGCGGACCTCAGCATGTGGGCCCGCCGTGAGCAGGCGCTAAGCGCAACGTGAGGAAACACGAAGAAGCCGGGAGCGCCGTCCGCACTTATGCACTTCTTCGCCCGCGCTTGGCCGGCGTTTCGGTTCGTGCGGCTCACTGCCAGGCCATGTCCCGCCTCGCCACGCCCCTGTCCGTCCTCGCCCTGCTCGGCGCCGCCGTCGCCCTCGCCGCCTGCGGCAGCTCCTCGTCCGGCGGCAGCAGCGCCGGCACCGGGACCTCCACCACCGCGGGCGCCGCCGGGAACCAGAGCGCGGCCTTCCAGAAGTTCCAGGACTGCCTGAAGCAGAACGGCGTGACGCTGCCCAGCCGCGGCCAGCGCGGCGCCGGCGGCGGCTACGGCCCGCCACCCGGCGGCGGCACCGGCACGAACGGCGCCCCGCCCGCGGGCGGCACCGGCACCCCGCCCGCGGGTGCCCCCGGCGCGGGCTTCGGGGCCAACAACCCCAAGATGGCCGCGGCCATGAAGGCCTGCGCGAAGCTCCGGCCCAAGGGCAGCTTCGGCGCGGGCCGCCGCGCCGGCGGCGCGGGCGGCCAGCAGAACATCAAGGCCTTCACGCCCTACCTGACCTGCCTCAAGGACAAGGGCCTCGACGTCAAGGTCTCCGACGGCTTCAACGCCCTGCGCGGCCTCAAGCAGGGCGACCCCAAGGTCCAGGCCGCGCTCAGGGCCTGCCAGTCGAAGATCCCGGCCCGGCCGCAGGCCTCGAGCACCGCGCCCGCGACCACCGGCACGACGTAGGCGCCGCGCCGGGCGGGGCGCCGCTAGCGCCCCGTCCGCACCCGGTGCAGGAACGTGTAGAGGTCGCGCGCGGTCTTCCCCGGCAGCCCGGGCACCGCCTCGAGCTGCTCGCGCGTCGCGTCGAGGACCGCGTCCGGCGAGCCGAAGTGCTTCAGCAGGGCCCGCTTGCGGCCCTCGCCGATGCCCGGCAGGTCGTCCAGGACCGAGGACGTCATCGCCCGGTCGCGGCGCGTCCGGTGGTGCGTGATCGCGAAGCGGTGCGCCTCGTCGCGGACGCGCTGGAGCAGCTGCAGCGCGGGCGTGTCGTGCGGCAGGACGATCGGGTCCGGCCGGCCCGGCACGAAGACCTCCTCGATCCGCTTCGCGAGCGAGACCACCGCGACGCCGCGGTCGAGGAACCCGCGCAGCGCCTCGACGCCCGCCGAGAGCTGCCCCTTGCCGCCGTCGATGACGATCAGGTTCGGCAGCGTCGCGAACGACTCGTTGCGGTCCGGGTCGTGCGGCGAGAGGTCCTGCTGGCGCTCCCAGTTCGCGAGCCGCCGCGTGAGCACCTCGCTCATCGAGGCGAAGTCGTCCGGGACGCCCTCCTCCCCACCCCGGATCGTGAACCGCCGGTAGTCCGCCTTCTTCGGCGCGCCGCCCTCGAAGACGACCATCGACGCGACGGTGTGCGTCCCCATCAGGTTGGAGATGTCGAAGCACTCGATCCGCAGCGGCAGCGCGTCGAGCCGCAGCTCGGACTGCAGGTCGTCGAGCGCCTCGACGCGCTGCTGGCGCGAGCGCTCGGCCTTCAGCCGCTCCTGGTCGAGCGCCAGCCGCGCGTTGCGCTCCGCGAGGTCGAGCAGCCGCGCCTTGTCGCCGCGCTCGGCGGCGCGCACCTCGACGTTCGACCCACGCCGCTCGCTCAGCAGCTCCGCGAGCGGCTCGAGCTCCTCGACGCCCGCCTGCACGATGATCTGCGGCGGGATCACGGTCGCCTCGCCGTAGTACTGGAGCAGGAACTCCTGGGTCACCTCGCCGGGGCGGGCCTCGGTCGCGTTGTCGAGGTAGAACGACTGGCGGTCGCTGAGCACGCCGTCGCGGAGCTGGAAGACCTGGGCGTTGGCGTCGACGCCGTCGACCGCGATCGCGACGACGTCCGCGCTCCCGTGCTGGTCGCTGGCCACGCGCTGCTTCTGCAGCAGCGACCGGACCGCGGAGAGCCGGTTGCGCTCCAGCGCCGCCTGCTCGAACTCCTGCTTGGCCGAGGCCTCCTTCATCCGCGCCTCGAGGTCGCGCTCGATGTCGCGATAGCGGCCGGAGAGGAACGCGCGCACGCCGTCGATCGACTCCATGTACTGCGCGCGGTCGACGCCGTAGTCGACGCACGGCGCGCCGCAGCGCTTGATGTAGAAGTCGAGGCACGGCGACCCGCTCCGGCGCCCGGGCTCCGCGCCGGTGCACGAGCGGTACTGGAAGACCTTGCCGAGCGTCTCGAGCGTCGAGCGCGTCCGCTTCGCGCTCGAGTACGGCCCGAAGTAGAGCCGCGTCTTGCGGTGGCGCTCGCGCGTGAAGTAGACCCGCGGGAACGGCTCGTCCATCGAGATCGCGATGTAGGGGTAGGACTTGTCGTCCCGCAACCTGATGTTGAACCGCGGCTGGTACTGCTTGATGAAGTTCTGCTCGACGAGCAGCGCCTCGGTCTCCGAGCCGACCAGGATGAAGTCCACGCTGTCGATCAGCTCGGTCATCTGGACGGCGCCGCGCGTGACCGGGTTGGAGAAGTGGCTGGCCACGCGCTTCTTCAAGGACTTGGCCTTGCCGACGTAGATGACCTTGCCGTTCGCGTCGTGGAAGAGGTAGACGCCGGGTCCGTCGGGGAGCCTGCGGCGCTGCTCGGAGAGACGGTCCTTGCGCCCGTCGGAGGGTGACTTCGAGGCCATGCTGCCTTCGAGGATAGGCTCGGGTGAGGCCCGACCGTGTCCCCGCTCCCCGACGAAGACGAGATCGAAGCGGCGGCCCGCGCCGAGCTGGGCCACGACCACCTGCGCCCCGGCCAGCTGGAGGGGATCGAGGCCGCGCTCGAGGGCCGCGACGCGCTCGTGGTCATGGCCACCGGCTCGGGGAAGTCGGCGATCTACCAGCTGGCGGGGTTCTTCCGCGACGGGCCGACGATCGTCGTCTCGCCGCTGATCGCGCTCCAGCGCGACCAGGTCGCCCAGGCCGAGGGCGGCGCGGCCGCGGAGCTCAACTCGACGCTCTCGCACGCCGCCCGCGAGGAGGTCTTCCGCGCGCTGGAGGCCGGCGAGACGGAGTTCGTCCTGCTCGCGCCCGAGCAGCTCGCCAACCCGGACACGCTCGCCCGGCTGCGCGCCTGCGCGCCGTCGCTGTTCGTGGTCGACGAGGCGCACTGCGTCTCGCAGTGGGGCCACGACTTCCGGCCGGAGTACCTCGAGCTCGGCGCCGCCGCCGAGGCGCTCGGGCGCCCGCCGGTCCTCGCGCTCACGGCGACCGCCGCCGCGCCCGTGCGCGAGGAGATCGTCCGCGTCCTGCGGCTGCGCGACCCCGCGATCGTCGTCAAGGGCTTCGACCGCCCCAACATCTGGCTCGGCGTCCGGCGCTTCCACGAGGCCGACGACAAGGAGCGCGCGCTGCTCGACGCGGTGCTCGCGCAGCGCTGCGGCCCGGGGCGCACGGGCATCGTCTACGTCGCCACGCAGAAGGACGCGGAGCGGATCGCGGCGGCGCTGGTGGAGCGCGGCGTCAAGGCCGCCGCCTACCACGGCGGGATGCCGGCGCGCCAGCGCGACGCGGCGCAGGCGGCGTTCATGGACCCGGCCGGCGGCGCCGACGTGATGGTCGCCACGATCGCCTTCGGCATGGGCGTCGACAAGCCCGACGTCCGCTTCGTCCTGCACCTCGACGTGAGCGAGTCGCTCGACGCCTACTTCCAGGAGCTGGGCCGCGCGGGCCGCGACGGCGAGCCGTCCATCGCGAAGCTCTTCTACCGCCCAGAGGACCTCGGCCGCCGCCGCTTCTTCGCCTCCGGCAAGCTCGACCCGGCGACGCTGGAGCGCGTCGCGCGCGTGGTCCAGGCCGCGGGCCGCCCGGTCGACGCGGGCGCGTTGCGCGACGAGCTCGGCATGGCGCGGTCGCGGATCGCGACCGTCCTGCACCGGCTCCAGGAGGCGGGCGTGGTGGAGGTGGGCGACGACGGCCAGGTCGCGGCGCTCGCCGGCGTCGACCTCGCGGGCGGCCTGCGCGACGCCGTCGCCGAGGAGGCCGACCGCGAGCGCTTCGAGCGCTCCCGGGTCGAGATGGTCCGCGCCTACGCCGAGCACGAGACCTGCCGCCGCGCGTTCCTGCTGGGGTACTTCGGCGAGGCCCTCGAGCCGCCGTGCGGGAACTGCGACAACTGCGACGCGGGCCACGGGGTCTCGGCCCATCCGGCCGCCGCCGCCGACGAGCCCTTCGCGGTCGGCGACCACGTCCACCACCCCACCTTCGGCGAGGGCACGATCCAGCGCATCGACGACGGCGTCCTCACCGTCGTCTTCGACCGCGTCGGCTACAAGACGCTCTCCGAGGAGATCGTCACGCGCCGCGGGCTGCTCGAGGAGGACTAGCCCGCGAGCAGCCGCGCCGCCGCGCGGAAGAACGCGGCGATCTCGTCCGGGTCGTCGGCCGGGCGCTCGGCGCCGGTGAAGCCGGCCGCGTTCCAGAAGGTCGACGGGCCCGTCTCCTCCGGCGCCGTCCACGGCGCGACGTAGGCGTAGGGCTCGTCGTGCTCCGCGTCGCCGGGCGAGACGCCGTACGTGCCGCGCTCGCCCTCGGCGCCGTGCTCGATCGCGAGGTCGAAGTGCTCGGGCCAGAGGTGGATCTCCGACGGCGCGTCGCGCGTCGCGGCGCCCGCGATCAGCGTCTGCAGCGCCTCCTCGCCGCGCGCCCACGCGTCGGCCAGGACGGTCGCCGCGCCCGCGTGGACCTCGAGCCGGTCGTCCGGCAGCGCCGCCGCCACCTCGTCGGCGAGCCCGACGAACTGCGCCGCGGCGCGCAGCGACGTGATCGCCGCCTGCGACGCGCCGCCGTCGGCCGTGCTGCGCACGAGGTCGGTCCCGCGCGTCCCGACCCACGAACCGTCCGGCAGGTCCGGCGTCCCGAAGCCGCCCGGCCGCACCTGCAGCGCGATCTCGTTCCCGGTCGCCTGCACCCGCAGCGGGCTGATGACGTGCTCGGCGAGCGCGTGCAGCGACCGGCGCGTGGTGACCAGCGGATCGTCGCTCATGTCCTCCATCTTGCCAGCAGGCGGCGCAGCGCCCCCGGCCGCCGCGGCTGCGCGGCCCGCCACTCGGACTCCGGCGGCAGCCGTCCCGCCGCCCGCGCCTTCGCCGTGCACGCCAGGTGCGCGTGCCGCCGGCCCTCGCCCTGGCCCTCCGGCCGGATCAGCACGTGCTCGCTGAACGCGGGCAGCTTGCGCGGGCAGAACGGGCACGTGTAGGTCGCCGGCTTGCGGCTCTGCGCGCGGCGCAGCTCGTACCAGCGCGCAGCCACCAACGAGGGACGACTCATGGTCGCTATTCGACCATGAGTCGTCCCTCGACGGGGGTGGGTGGTGCCTGACTAGGCGGCGAGGTGGTCGTCGCGCAGCTCGGCGCCGGCGATCATCGCCCGCGACCGGCCGGTGCGCTTGGCGTCCAGGAGCGCGACGTCCGCCGCCTCCAGGAGGTCGGCCAGCTCGTCGCCGTGGGTCGGCGCCGCGGCGCAGCCCAGCGACAGGTCGACCTTCGGCCCGCTGCCCGCCTCGAAGACCTCGCCGACCTGCGCCATGATCCGCTGCGCGGCCTGCACGGCCTCCTCCAGGTTGCCGGGGACGAGCACGGCGAACTCGTCGCCGCCCAGCCGCCCGGCGTGCCCGTGGACCGCCAGGATCCGGCCGATCTCCGCGAGGACGAGGTCGCCCGCGGCCATGCCGTGGCGCTCGTTGACCGCCTTGAAGTGGTCGATGTCGCAGATCAGGATCGCGCCGCCGCCGTTCTCGATCAGCGCCATCCGCGTCGTCTGCAGCCAGTGCCGGCGGTTCGCCAGCCCGGTCAGGTCGTCGGTCTGCGAGAGCCGCTCGAGCTCGGCGACGCGCGAGGCCAGCCGCCCCGCCTCCCCGCCGCGCTGCTCGGGCACCGCGATCTGGTCGGCCAGGACGTCGAGCACGTCGGAGGTCAGCCCGAGGCGGTCCAGCGAGACCTCGAGCAGCGCGTGGTCGGCCTCGACGCCCGCGAGCATCCCCGCGACGTTGTCGGCCAGCTGCACGCACGCGACGTCCGCGTTCGGCGCGCCGACGCCGGTCGGGCCGCCGTGGTGCCAGGCGATGATCGAGGCGATCTCGGCGGGCAGCCCCCAGCGCTCGGCCAGCAGCGCGCCGCACTGGGCGTGGTCGATGCCGAAGCGCTCGCGCTCGGCCAGGACCCGCTCGGCGCCGGCGGGGAACTCGCGCGCCAGGGCGTCGCAGGCCTCCTCGCCGAAGACCTCGGGCAGGACGAGCTTGCCGACGTCGTGCAGCAGGCCCGCGAGGTGGACGGTGTCGCCCGGGACCCGCGCCTCCTCGGCGGCGGACGCGGCGCCGACGGCGACCGTGATCGCGTGCAGGTGGAGCTGGCCACACGAGGCGCGGCCGTTGCCCTTGGAGCGCTCCAGGAAGCGGAAGGTCGCGGCCTCGAGCGCGAGCCGGCGCAGCGCGCGCCGCCCGACGAGCATCACGGCCTGGCGGATCGTCTTCGCGCGGATCGGATGCGCGCGCGCCGCCGAGTTGCTGAAGCGCAGGAGGTTCGCGGCGAAGGTCGCGTCCTGCTCCAGGGCGTCGACCAGGTCGGCCGCCGTGGACTCCTGGTCATCGCAGAGCGCGATGACACGGAGCACCGTGGCGTCCAGGACCGGGAACTCGGCCAGTTCGTCGATGGCGCCGGCCACTGACCGGATGGCATCGGGATCGATGCCCTCCTTCCAGGGCGCGCAGTCCGTTGCGTGCTTTGCCTCCATGGCCCTCACAGGCATCGGCCCCGGGTGCGCCGCGTTGAGGTGGGGATGTGGTCGCTGGACGAGTGTCGGAGTAGGTTCCCCGGATGGCTGTCGCGTTCCGGACCTGCCCCCTGTGCGAGGCGACCTGCGGGCTCGCGCTCGAGGTCGACGTGGCGGCGCACACCGTCACGAAGGTGCGCGGCGACGCCGAGGACGTCTTCAGCCACGGCTTCCTGTGCCCGAAGGGCGTGTCGATCAAGGAGCTCCACGACGACCCCGACCGCGTGCGCACGCCGCTGATCAAGCAGGCCGACGGCACGTTCGCGCCCGCCTCCTGGGACGCCGCGTTCGCGCTGATCGCCGAGAAGCTGCCGGCCGTGATCGAGCGCGGCGGGCGCGACGCGGTCGCCGCCTACATCGGCAACCCCTCCGCGCACTCGCTCGCCTTCCTGCTCTACGGCAAGGTGTTGTTGAAGGCCTTGGGGTCGAGGAACATCTTCAGCGCGAGCACCGTCGACCAGTACCCCAAGCAGGCCGCCTCGGCCATGCTCTTCGGGACCGGCACGACGATCGCGATCCCGGACCTCGACCGCACCGACTACCTGCTCTGCCTCGGCGCGAACCCGCTCGCCTCCAACGGCTCGCTGATGACCGCGCCGGACGCCCGCGGGCGGCTGCGCGGGATCCGCGCGCGCGGCGGGAGGATCGTCGTCGTCGACCCGCGCCGCAGCCGCACCGCGCAGGAGGCCGACGCGCACCTCGCGATCCGGCCGGGGACCGACGCGCTGTTGTTGATGGCCCTGCTGCACGTGGTGTTCGACGAGGGGCTGGACGCGCTCGGCGCCGCCGAGGGCCGCGTGGCCCCCGAGGCGCTCGCCGAGGTCCGCGCGCTCGTCGCCGACTTCCCGCCCGAGGCCGTCGCGGGTCCGACCGGCCTCGACGCCGAGGCGATCCGCCGCACCGCGCGCGACTTCGCGACCGCCCCCAGCGCCGTCGCCTACGGCCGGATCGGGACGACGACGCAGGCCTTCGGCACGACGGCGAGCTGGCTGATCGACGTCCTCAACATCGTCACCGGCAACCTCGACCGCCCCGGCGGCGCGATGTTCCCGCTGCCGCCCGCGGGCCTGCCGAACGCCAAGGGCGAGCCGGGCCGCGGGCGCGGCGCGCGCTTCGGCCGCTGGGCCTCGCGCGTCCGCGGGCTCGGCGAGGTCTTCGGCGAGCTGCCGGTCGCCGTGCTGGCCGAGGAGATCCAGACGCCGGGCGAGGGCCAGGTCCGCGCGCTGATCACCGTCGCGGGCAACCCGCTGCTCTCGACGCCGAACTCCGACCGCCTCGCCGCCGCGATGGACGAGCTCGACTTCATGGTGTCGATCGACATCTACGTCAACGAGACGACGCGCCACGCCGACGTGATCCTGCCCTCGCCCTCGCCGCTGGAGAAGGCCCACTTCGACCTCGTCTTCCAGGGCTTCGCGGTCCGCAACTACGCGAACTGGTCGCCGCCGGTCCTCGCGCGCCCCGAGGGGATGCTCGACGAGTGGGAGACCGTGCTCCGCCTCGTGGGGGTCGTCACCGGCCAGGGCCCGGACGCGGACATCGGCGCGATCGACGAGCTCGTCGTGCGCGCGGCGATCGGCAAGGAGGTCGCCGACCCGTTCTCGCCGTGGCACGGGCGCGAGGTCGAGGAGGCGCTCGCCGAGCTCGCGCCGCGCACCGGCACCTCGCGGCTGATCGACCTCCTGCTGCGCACCGGGCCGTACGGCCTGACGCTCGCCGACCTGGAAGCCAGGCCGCACGGCATCGACCTCGGCGCGCTGCAGCCGCGGCTCCACGAGATCCTGCGCACGGCGAGCGGGACGATCGAGCTGGCGCCCCCGATGCTCGTCGCGGACGTCGCGCGCCTGCACGAGGCGCTCGCCGCGCCGCCCGCCGAGCTGGTCCTCGTCGGCCGCCGCGACCTGCGCTCCAACAACTCCTGGATGCACAACCTGCCGCTGCTCGTCCGCGGGCCCGCGCGCTGCACGCTGCACGTGCACCCCGACGACGCGGCGCGGCTCGCGCTGGCCGACGGTGGCCGCGCGCGGATCCGCTCGCGCGTCGGCGAGCTGGAGGTCCCGGTCGAGGTGACCGATGACATCCGGCCCGGCGTCGTCTCGCTCCCGCACGGCTGGGGGCACGACCAGGACGGCGCCGGCATGGGCGTGGCGCGCGCGAACGCGGGCGTCAACTCGAACGTCCTGACCGACGAGGACGTCGTCGAGCCGCTGACCGGCACGGCCGTGTTGAACGGCATCCCGGTGGTCGTCACGGCCGTCGCGGCGCCGGTCGCGGTCGCCGCGGCCGGGTAGCCGCACGGGGCGGGGTGCGGGCACCCGCCCCGAACCTCGGGACTAGGGGATCCCCCCATTTCGCTCGGGGGCCGGCGCGGTCAGGGTGAGGCTCGCATGCCCCACTCCCCCGCTTCCCAAGGACCCTCCCCGATGCGCACCACCCAACGTTGGACCCTCGCCGTGGTCTGCGTGGCCACCGCGATGCTCATGCTCGACATCGCGGTCGTCAACACGGCGCTCTCGAAGATCGCCGGCGACCTGCACACCGACCTGCACGGCCTGCAGTGGATCGTCGACGCCTACACCCTGGCCCTCGCCTCGACGGTGCTCACCGCGGGCTCGCTGGCCGACCGCTTCGGCCGCCGCCGTCTTTTCAGCGCCGGCCTCGTGCTGTTCGTCGTCTCGTCGCTGGCCTGCGCCGCGGCCGGCGACATCGGCTTCCTCAACGCCGCCCGCGCCGTCCAGGGCGTCGGCGCCGCGATCATGTTCGCCGTCTCGCTCGCGCTGCTCGCCAACGCGTTCCCGGACGCGAAGGAGCGCGGCGGCGCGCTGGCCGCCTACGGCGCGACGATCGGCGCCTCGTTCGCCGTCGGCCCGCTCGTCGGCGGCGCGCTGACCAGCGGCCTGAGCTGGCGCTGGATCTTCCTCATCAACGTGCCGCTCGGCCTCGCCTGCCTGGCGATCACGCGCGCCTACGTCGTGGAGTCCAAGGACGCCGCGGCCCGCCGCGTCGACCTCGGCGGCCTGCTGACGCTGACCGGCGGCCTGTTCCTGCTGATCCTCGCGCTGCTCCGCGGCAACGAGCTCGGCTGGGGCAGCGCGCAGATCGTCGCCGAGCTGGGCGCCGCGGGCGCGCTGCTCGCCGCGTTCGTCGCGATCGAGGCGACGGTCGCCCAGCCGATGCTGCCGCTCGGCCTGTTCCGCTCCGGGTCGTTCACCGGCGCGCAGGTCGGCGCGTTCGCGATCTCCGCCTCGTGGTTCGCGATCTTCTTCTACATCACGCTCTACATGCAGCAGGTGCTGGGCCTCTCGGCGATCGAGGCCGGCCTCGTCTACCTGCCCTCGACCATCATCATGTTCTTCGTCGCGGGCGCGACGAGCGCGCTGGCGCAGAAGGTCTCGGGCCGCGCGATGGTGTCGGTCGGGCTCGTGCTCGTCGGCGTCGGCATGGCCCTGCTGACGCTCGCGCAGGTCGACTCGTCCTGGACGATCGCGCTGCCGGGCTCGATCCTGGCCATGATCGGCACGGGCCTGTTCAACCCCTCCATCAGCAACTTCGCCCTCGGCTCGGTCCCCGAGCACCAGAGCGGGCTGGCGGCGGGCGCGAACGACACGTTCCGCCAGGCCGGCATCGCCGTCGGCGTCGCCGCGCTCGGCGCGCTGATCCCCTCCGGCGCGGTCTTCGCCGGCGGCGACCAGGGCGCGTTCGTCGGCGGCCTCCACGACGCGCTGTGGGTCTGCGCGGCGCTGTGCGCGGCCGGCGGCGCGGCGTGCTGGGCGCTGCTGCGCGACCCGGCGCCGGCCGTCGAGGCGCAGGAGCCGGTCGAGGCGCTCGTCCTCGAAGCGGCCTAGACGACGCTCCCGGCGCGGCCTTCCAGATGCGGGAGGCCGCGCTTGGCGTCGTGGATGGCGAAGGCGCGGCCGTCGTCGGTCTTGTTGGTGGAGAACGCGACGGTCGCCGGCAGCAGGACGGGCAGCTTGAAGCGGACGTCGGCGGCGAAGGCCGGCGGCAGCTCGGCCTGGAGCGCCGCGAGCGCCCGGGCCTTCAGCCACATGCCGTGGGCGATCGCGCGCGGCATGCCGAAGAGCCTGGCCGAGGCGGTGTGGAGGTGGATCGGGTTGCGGTCGCCGGAGACGGCGCCGTAGCGGCGGCCGATGTCGCCGGGGACCTGCCAGATCGCCTCGGCCTCGGGCGGCGCCGGGCGCTCGGCGTTCTTGTCGTCCTTGCCCTCCGCCCCGCTCCCGCCGCCGCGCCGGAGGTACGTCGAGCGCCCCTCCCACACGCGCTCGCCGGCGACCGTCGCGACCGCGACGACGTCGAACTGGCGCCCCTTCGCGTGGTCGCGCAGCCCCTCGGCGTGGACGCGCAGCGACGGCGTCTCGCCGAGCGCGACCGGCCGGAGGTGCTCGATCCGGTTCTCGACGTGCACGAGCCCGATGACGCCGAACGGGAACGCGCCGTCGGTCATCAGGGACATGGACAACGGGAAGGCCAGAATGTGCAGGTACGTCGCGGGCAGCGTGTCGCGCAGGTCGAAGCCGCAGACGCGCGCGTAGTCGGCGACGTGGCCCGGGTCGAGCGCGACGTCGTCGAGGCCGAGCGCGAGGTCGGGCAGCGCCTTCGGCGTCTTCCCGCCCACCACCGGGACCTTGCGCAGCAGCGGCCGCGCGAACGTCCCGAACGCGGCGCGCGGGTAGAGGCTCGCCGCGCCGGGCGCGTGCTCGAGCGTGCGCGCGTCGCTCATGCGCCGATCAGCGACTGGCCGCAGACGCGGACGACGTTCCCGTTGACGCCGCCCGAGGCCGGGCTGGCGAACCAGGCGATCGCCTCGGCGACGTCGATCGGCAGGCCGCCCTGGGCGAGCGAGCTCATCCGGCGGCCGGCCTCGCGGACGAAGAGCGGCATCGCCGCGGTCATCTGCGTCTCGATGAACCCGGGCGCGACCGCGTTGATGGTCGCGCCGCGCTGCGCGAGCTCGGGCGCGAGCGTCTCGACGATCCCGATCACGCCGGCCTTCGAGGCGCCGTAGTTCGTCTGGCCGCGGTTGCCGGCGATCCCGCCGATCGAGGAGACCGTGACGATCCGGCCGCCCTCGCCGATCAGGTCGCCGAGCAGCAGCGCGTCGTTGAGGCGCTCCTGCGCGGAGAGGTTGACGTCGAGGACCGCGTCCCAGCGCTCGGGCTTCATCCGCGCGAGCGTGCGGTCGCGGGTGATGCCCGCGTTGTGGACGACGACGTCGACGCCGCCGTGGCGCTCCTGCAGGTAGGCGGCGAGCGCGGCGGGCGCGTCGGCCGCGGTGATGTCGAGCGCGAGCGCCGAGCCGCCGATCGCGTTGGCGACCGTCGCGAGCGCCTCGCCGGCCGCCGGGATGTCGACGGCGACGACGTGCGCGCCGTCGCGGGCGAGCGTCTCCGCGATCGCGGCGCCGATGCCGCGTGAGGCGCCGGTGACGACCGCGATCCGGCCGGCCTGCGGCTTGTCCCAGTCGGCGGGCGCGGTCCAGTCGGCGGACGAGATCCGGACGACCTGGCCCGAGACGTAGGCGGACTTGGAGGAGAGCAGGAAGCGCAGCGTCGACTCGAGGTCCTCCTCGGCGCCGGGCGCGACGTAGACGAGCTGGCCGGTCGCGCCGTGGCGGAGCTCCTTGGCGGCCGAGCGGACGAAGCCCTCGAGCGCGCGCTGGGCGACGGCGTGGCGGCGGTCGGCGGCGTGCTCGGGCGGCGTGCCGAGGACGAGCAGGCGGCCGCTCGGGGCGATCCGCGAGATCAGCGGCGAGAAGAAGTCCCGCAGCGCGTGGAGGTCCTCGGACGTGGTGATGCCGGACGCGTCGAAGATCGCGGCGGCGATCGGCGTCGAGGCGCCGTCCTCCGCGGCGGCGGCGAGCGTCGTGACGTTCGCGTCCTGGAGGACGCGCTCGACGGTGGTGAGGAGGCGATGCTCGGGGACCCCGCCGACGAGCGCGGGGCCGTCGAGCAGCGGCTGGCCCGGCTCGTACCGGCGCAGCGGCGTGGATTCCGGCAGCCCCAGGCGGCCCACGAGGAAGCGTCCGGGCGCCGTGGACGAGAGGCGTTGGTAGCGATCAGCGGCTTGCGACACGGTTCGATGTTACATTCTTTGATGTCACCATGGCCAAGTCACCCAAGTCTTCCCTCCCACGCCCCGCCGCGATCCTCGGCGGCAACCGCATCCCGTTCGCGCGCTCGAACGGGCCCTACGCGCAGGCGTCCAACCAGGACATGCTCACGACGACCATCGACGGGCTCGTCGCCCGCTTCGGGCTCGCCGGCGAGGCCGTCGACGAGGTGGTCGCGGGCGCGGTCCTGAAGCACGCGCGCGACTTCAACCTCGTGCGCGAGTGCGTCATGGGCAGCGCGCTCGACGACAGCACCGCGGCGTTCGACGTCCAGCAGGCGTGCGACACCGGGATCCAGGCGGCGGTGCTCGCGGCCAACAAGATCGCGCTCGGGCAGACCGACGTGGCGATCGCGGGCGGCGTCGACACGACCAGCGACGCGCCGCTCGGCGTCAACCACGACCTCCGCCGGCTGCTGGTGAAGGTGAACGCGTCGAAGTCGACCGCGGAGCGCGTGCGGCTGCTGGGGCACGTGCGGCCGGGGCATCTCGCGCCGGACGTGCCGCGCAACGCGGAGCCGCGCACGGGCCTGTCGATGGGCGAGCACGCGGCGCGGACCGCGCTGAAGTGGGGCGTGACCCGCGAGGCGCAGGACGAGCTGACGGTCGCCTCGCACCAGCGGCTCGCGGCGGCCTACGACCGCGGGTTCTTCGACGACCTGGTCACGCCGTACCTCGGGCTGTCGCGGGATCAGAACCTGCGGCCGGACTCCTCGCTGGAGAAGCTGGCCAAGCTGAAGCCGGTGTTCGGCGCGCGCGAGGCGGGCGCGACGATGACGGCGGGGAACTCGACGCCGCTGTCGGACGGCGCCTCCGCCGTGCTGCTCTCGACCGACGAGTGGGCGGCCGAGCGGCGGCTGCCGGTGCTCGCGCACCTGACGCACTCCCAGACCTCGGCGGTCTCCTACGTCCACGGCGACGAGGGGTTGTTGATGGCCCCGGTCTACGCGGTGCCGAAGATGCTCGCGCGGGCAGGGCTGACGCTGGAGGACTTCGACTTCTACGAGATCCACGAGGCGTTCGCGTCGCAGGTCCTGGCGACGCTCGCGGCGTGGGAGGACGCGGACTTCTGCCGCACGCACCTCGGCTTGGACGGGCCGCTGGGGTCCATCGACCGGAGCAAGTTGAACGTGAACGGCTCGTCGCTGGCGGCGGGGCATCCGTTCGCCGCGACCGGCGGCCGGATCCTCGCGACGGCCGCGAAGCTCCTCGCCGAGAAGGGCTCGGGGCGCGCGCTGATCTCGGTCTGCGCGGCGGGCGGCCAGGGCGTCGTGGCGGTCGTGGAGCGCTAGTTGTAGGTGTCGCCGCCCGCGGGCTGCGGGCGCAGCGCGGGGCGCTCGGCCGTGCGCTGGCGGCGCGGCTCGGGCGCCTTCGCCGCGCGGGTGCGCGCGCGCTCGCCGCTCGTCCGGCGCTGCGCCCAGCGGATCGCGGGGCGCTCGACCACGAACCAGCTGAAGGTCGCGGCGGGGAGCGTGATCGCGAGGACGGCGAGCAGGTCGCGGCCGAGCGAGTCCTCCGGCCAGTGGCCCGTCATGCGCAGGCCGACGATCACCGGGAAGTGGAAGAGGTAGACGCCGTAGGAGATCGCGCCGAGCCACTTGGCGGGGCCGCGGGCGAGCAGGACGCCGTCCCAGGGACCGGCGACGAGCGTCGCGAGGACGAGCGCGATGCCGGCGACGCCGGGCGCGTCGCCGACGAGGTTGCGGAGCTCGGCCGAGCCGGCCCCGGTGGCGTGCCACCAGGAGTTGGCGATGATGAGGAGGACGCCCGCTGCCGCGAGGGCCGCCGCGTCGCGGGCGCGGAGCGTCCGGCCGTGGAGGAGGACCGCGGCGGTCATGCCCGCGCCGAACTCGAGCAGGTGGGGCAGCAGCGAGGTGCTCAGCGTCTCCGGCCAGTGGTGCGTGTAGGCGAGGACGGTGGAGAGCAGGCCACCGGCGACGACGGTCAGCGTGAGCGCGAGCAGGCGGCGGCGGTGCGCGCCGAGCCTGAGGGCGAGCAGGCCGGCGAGCGGGAGCGTCGCGTAGAACGACACCTCGATCGCGAGCGTCCACATCGGCGGGTCGAGGTGCTTGATCGTCTCGAGGAAGTGATTCTGCGCGAAGAGCAGGAAGACCGGGAGCTGCGCGGGGTCGATCTGCATCGGGTGGTCGAGGTGGCGCAGCAGCAGGAACGAGGCGGCGAGGGCGAGCCAGTAGCCGGGGAGGATCCGGGCGGCGCGCCGGATCGCGTAGCGCGTGAGGCTCGGCGCGCGGCGGGCGCCGTCGAGCGCGGCGGCGACGAACGGGCGGAAGATCAAGAAGCCGGAGAGCACGAAGAACAGCTGGACGCCGAGCCGCAGCTCCCCGAGCGTGAAGTCGAGGAAGCCCTTCGGCGGGCGGTGGCCGTCGCCGTAGCTGAACATCCACACGTGCAGGACGAGCACGCCGGTGGCGGCGAGGCCGCGCAGGCCGTCGAGCGCGTCGAAGCGCCCGCGCGGTGCGGGGGCGCGGCGGGCGCGGGTGGTGGCGGGCGAGGGCGGCTCGGCCGTGGGCATGTGCAGACGGTCGGTCACGAAGCTGAGAGGCGGCGAAGAACGCTCCGGGCGGACGCCGGGCGTTCTCAGGCGGTCGCGCCGCTCGTCGTTTGCTACCCAGCGGCGCGGTGGCTACACCCTAGCGGCGGCCTCGGGCCTGCCGCGGGGGCATGGGTGCGCGCCGCGCCCGCGCGCCTACGTGAACCGCCACGCCACCGAGCCCGTGTCCACCACGCCGTCCTTCGCGGTCGCGGTGACGACGACGCCGGCGCCGACGTGGCCGCCGTGCCGCAGCGCCGTCCGCATCGCGGCGACGGCGCTCGCCGGCGCCCGGAGGGTGATCGTGCTCCCGGTGATCGTCACCTTCAACGTGTACGACTTGAGCTTGCGGCCGTCGAGGATGCCCAGCGTCGGGCGCGTCGCGGCGAGCGCGCAGGCGCGCACGCAGGTCGCGGTGAGCGCGCCGAGCCGCGCCTGCGGGTGCTGCGCGCGGTCCTTCGTCCTGACGTGGAGGCCGACCGGCGCGGGCGGCCTGCCCGCGGCGGTCGGGGTCCCGGCGGGCGCGCAGCCGCGCGCGGGCGCGACGTCCGCGAAGCGCATCACGCGGTTGTTGCCGCTGTCGGCGACGAGCAGCCCGCCGTCGCAGTCGAGCGCGAGGCCGCGCGGACCGGCGAGCTGGCCGGGGCCGGTGCCGGGCGCACCGAGGGTCCGGTCGATCGTGCCGTCGGCGCCGAGGTGGAGGAGCCGGTCGTTCGCGGCGTCCGCGACCCACAGGCCGCCGTCGGCGGTCGCGGCGAGCCCGGCGGGGATCGAGGGCCGCGGCGCGGCGGCCGCGCCGGCGCCGGGGGTCGCGGCCGGCCGCGGGATCGGCCACGTCGCGAGCCGGCGGCCGGTCGCGTCGTAGTGCGCGACGGTGCCGTCGGCCGGGTCGGCCTGGTTGGGCGAGGTGCCCTCGGCGACGGCGAGCGTCCCGTCGCTCAGCTCGGCGATCGCGGTCGTCGTGCGACCGCCCTGGCCCCGGGTGCCGAGCCACGTCGGGGTCGCGCCGGGCGCGGTCGGGACGCGGGCGAACTCGCCCGTCCCGGCGACGGCCCAGGCGGTGCCGGCCGGGCCGACGTCGAGGCCCGCCGTGGCCGGGCGGCGCTCGACGAACGGGAGCAGGTCGCCGAGCGTGCCGTCGGCGAAGGCGCGCACGGAGCCGCCGTCGGCGACGAGCAGCGAGCGGTCGGCGCCGAACGCGACGCCCTCCGGCTGGGCGACGACGGCCGTCGACTGCTGGAAGGACCGGCTCTGCGCCCACGCGCCGGCGAAGCGGCCCGCGAGGTCGAACCACGAGATCCGGCCGTTGCCGTCGGCGACCGCGACCTCGCCGAACGCGTTGGCGGCGACGTCGGCCGGCGCGGTCACGTGCGGCTTCGCGCGGCCGTCGAGCCCGATCGCGCGCACGAACCCGCCGGTCGCGGTGAGCTCCTGGACGCGGTCGTTGCCCGCGTCGGCGACGAGCACGTGGCCGTCGCGCTGGATCGCGAGCGCCCGCGGGAAGACGAACCTGCCGTGGCCGTGGCCCTCGGCGCCCCAGGTCCGGACGCGGTGGAGGTGGCGGTCGAGCTGCACGACGCGGTGGAGGTTGTTGTCGGCCACGTAGGCGCCGCCGTGGGCGTTGAAGGCGACGTCGTAGGGGAAGCGCAGCCGGACGCCGGCCGCGGCCGAGGTCGCCTTCACGAGGCGACCGGAGGTCGTGAGCTCGACGACGCGGTGGTGCCCGTCGTCGGCGACGAGCAGCCGCGTGCCGCGCACCGCGAGTCCCTGCGGCAGCTTCAGCCGGCCCTTGCCGAGGATCTTGGGGTCCTTGCCGGTGAGCGTGAAGCGCTGGATCCGGTTGTTGTTGGTGTCGGCCACGTAGATGAACTTCTCGGTCACCGCGATCCCACCGCTCGCCGAGGACGCCGCGTAGCTGCCGGACGTCGTGTACAGCTTGCCCAGCCCCTGCCCGCGCCCGCCGAAGCACCGCACCGACGCGCCCGCGGGATCGAAGACCTGCACCAGCTGCTGGTCGGTGTCGATCACGTACGTGTTGCCCTTGCGGTCGGCCGCGAGGCCACCGATCGCGCCCAGCCGCCCGCACCCCTGGCCCTTCAGGCCGAACGACGAGACGTACCGCCCCTCGTGGAACCGCTGGATCCGCCCGCTGAAGTGATCGCCGACGAGCAGGTCGCCATCCGGCGCGATCGCCAGCGCCTCGGGCAGCCGGAGCGCCCCGGGCTCGTCGCCGAACGCCGTCGTCGTCGTCGCGGCGGGATCCTGCGCGCCCGCCACGCCGGCACCACCGAGCGCGAGGAGGGCCAGCGCGACGGTCAGGACTCGTCCGATCATGGCCGGGACCGTATGCGCGCCGGGGCGCGTCCACATCAGGGGGATCCCTGGTCTCGGCAGCGCCGCTCGGATCGGCCAGGACGTCGCATCTGCCCTGCTCCTTCGCGCGAGGCGGGGGCTTGTGACGCGGGCGCTCACGCCACCAACCGCACCCGCAGCCCCGTCCCCAGCGCCGCCGGGTCGCCGCTGCCGCCCAGGAGGCCGAGGATGGTCGCGACGTAGGTGGTGGTCTCGGGGATCGAAGGGATGCAGCCGCAGGCGGCGACGGGTGCGGGGCCCGCGTTGTAGGCGGCGAGGGCGAGGGGGACGGAGCCGAACTGCGCGAGGAGGTCGTGCATCAGGTGGGCCTGCGCGAGGATCGCGGCGTCGCCGTCGAAGGGGTCGGTCAGGTTGTAGGCCTTGGCGGTGCCGGGCATGAACTGGGCGATGCCCTGCGCCCCCGCGCTCGACCGCGCGAAGGGGTTGAAGTGCGACTCCTGCCAGAGCTGCGCGGCGAGCAGCGCGGCGCCGACGTTCCAGTGCTGGGCGGCGCGGGAGATGGCCGGAGCCCAGCGCTCTGGGACGAACGAGGGCAGGCCGCTGCGGCCGTCCCCGGGCCCGTAGCCGACGCTGCGCGTCCCGGCCGCGCGGGTGAAGCCGTAGTGCCAGGGCTCCCAGCTATAGCGCTGGACGAAGCCGAAGCGCCTGGCGTTGGCCGCCAGCCAGCCGTAGGCGGAGGCCGGGCCGAGGTCGAGCTCCGTGCCGAGGCGGTGCAGCGACTGCCCGGGCGGCGCGACCCACGTGGGATCGGGATGCGCGGCGAAGAGCGCCGCCTGCTCGGCGTTGGTGCGGAAGGCGCTCGTGACGATCAGGGCGACGCCGGCCTTGCGCGCGGCGGCGTCCATGCGGTCGAAGGCGAGCGCGACGTCGGGGCGCATCCGCTTGCCCTGCCGCTGCGCGAGCGGCCCCTGGTACTCGCCCGAGAGGTCGCCGCCCGCGGACGGGAGCGTCACCGGCGCCAGCTCCGCCACGGCGCGCGCGGGCCGCAGGACGGTGCGGCCCGCGACGCGCACGGGGTCGGTGATCGTCACGGCGATGCGGGTCGGGGCGAGCGCCGCGGCGTCCGGGAAGGCGACCGCGATGCGGTGGGCGCCGTTGCGCCGGGCGGTGGAGATCGCGGTGCGCCGCGCGAGCGCGAGGTACGCGGCGCGTTCGAGGTGGTGCGGGTTGGGCACGCCGCGGTCGAGTTCCGCGGGCTCGAACAGCCGCGGCTGCGCGGCGCGCATCGCCTCCGCGCCGGCGAGCGCCGCGAGGTCCGCGGCGCCGCGGTGCTCCTGCTGGGCGCCGAGGCCGGCGGCCAACGCGCCGAGCAGCGCGGCGCCGGCGAGGACCGCGAGCATCGCGCCGAGCATGAGCATCAGCGCCTGGCCACGCTCGGCGGCGGCGGTGGCGCGCGCGTCACGCATCGTCGCCTCGCAGTGCCGCGGCCGCCGCCGCGCGCAGCGCCGGCGAGAGCGGGAGGCCGGTCGCGGAGAGCAGGCGGGTGCCGGTGGCCGGCGGCAGACGCAGGATGGAGACGGCGCGGCCGAGGTGGGCGGCGGCGTCGACGGCGAGGGCCTCGAGGCCTGCGGGAGCGTCGGCGGGCGGGACGACGACCAGGCGGTCGAGCGTGGCGAGCAGCGGGTCGAAGGCCGCGGGGCGCGGGCCGGCGACGGCGAGCACCACCGGCGCCTCGCCGGCCGCGGCGAGCGCGCGCTCGGTGGCCGCGCGCGCCTCCGTGGCGTCGGCGGGGAGGTCGACGGCGACCACGCGGCCGCACGCGCCCGCGACGAGGCCGCGCGCGGTCAGGCGCTGCGCGAGCCTGCGGGCGGCGGCCACGGAGAGCCCGGAGCGCGGAGGCGCGGCCGGCGAGGTCCCGGACCACCGGCACACCACCCCGCAGGGCGCGCGGCGCGCGGAGGCCGCCGCGAGCGCGAGCGCCGGCGCGGCGCCCGCCGCGTCGCGGGGCGCGGCGAGGAGCCCGAGCGTCGCGGGGATCGTGCGCTCGGCGACCTGCCGCGCGGGACGGGCGGAGGCGACGGGATCGGGCGCGAGGAAGAGGTCGCGCAGGCGGTCGAGCGCCATCGCGGTCACGTCGCGCGCCCCGCCCGCGCGGCGAGCCCGGCGCGCCCGGCGCGCGCTTCGGCCTCCGGCCCGGCGTCGGCCTCGACCGTGGTCGCGAGCGCGCTCGCCAGGCCGGGCAGGAGGTTCGGCGGCGTCAGCCGCACGCGGAGGTGGCGACCGTCCACGTCGACGGCGAGGTGGCTCCAGCCGGGCGCGGCCGAGCGGGCGGCGTCGGTCGGGTCGCCGCCCTGGAGGATGGCCATCGCGGCGGCCTCCGCCGCAGAGGAGGCGGCGACGTGGACCGCGCCCGCCGCGAGGAGCTGCGCGGCGGCGAGGACCACGACGAGCAAGAGCGGGATCGCGCCGAGGAGCTCGATCGACGACTGACCGGCCTCGCGCGCGAGGCGTGCGGTGACGCGCGGCTCGCGCGAGGTGCCGCCGCGGGCGCGGCGGCCGCTCACGACTGCGGCTCCATCCGCGCGCGCACGCGGACCGAGCCGAATCGCAGGCCGGCCACGACGGACGGGATGGTCGCGCGGACGCGGATCGTGCCGTCGGCGCCGGTGCGCCCCAGGCGCGCCGTCGGCAGCGCGTGCCGCGCGGCGGAGAGCGGGTCCCCGCCGAGCGCGGACGCGCGCGCGGCGTCGCGGGCCGCGGCGCCGGCGAGCCACCAGGTCTGGCCCGCCACCAGCGCCTGCCAGGCGAGCAGCAGGACGAGGCCGACGACCGGCAACACCGCCACCAGCTCCACGGTCGCCTGGCCGTTCTCCGCGCGCGCCTTCCACATGCGCAGCACGTTGCCGTCACGGATGTGACGGATCTACGCGCAGGTGTTGCGGATCAGCGGAGGATCAGTACCCGTACGAGCGGTGGTGCTTCCACACCGCGTACGCGGCACCACCGGCGCCCGCGACGAGCACGACCAGCACGAGCGAGCCGACGCCCGTCTGCGTCAGCTTGTCCTTCCCCGCGAACGCCACGACGATCGCGGCGATGGCCCCGTAGGCCAGCGCGCGATGACGGTCGCCCAGGGAGAACACCGCCACCCGGTTCTCGCGGTAGAACCGCACGCCCAGCACGACGAACGTCACCGCCAGCGCGATCCCGAGCAGCGCCCAGACCAGCCCCGCCGTCTCCCCGCCACCCGGCAGGAACGCGACGGCCGCCGCGATGGCGACGATGATCAGGACATTGCGCGCGGTGCTGTTCACGACAGCGCCAAGGGTACTCGCAGCGCCGCGCTACGACGTCAGCGCGCGCAGCTCGGCCGCGAGGTCCACATCGACCCCGTCGTCGAACCGCAGCGTCGCGGGCGCCGGCCCGTCGGCGGGCTCGGCGACCGCCGCGGCGGCCTCGCGCTCGGCGGGCTCGCTGCCGTCGACCGGCTCGGCCGCGAAGCGGTACCCGACGCCGAAGTGCGTGTGGATGTAGCGCCAGTCCGGCGACGCCTTCTCCAGCTTCTGGCGCAGCTTGCGCACGAAGACGTCCACCGAGCGGTCGCCGCGCGCCATCGCGTAGCCCCAGACCCGCTGGTAGATCTCCTCGCGCTCCAGCACGCGCCCCTCGGACCCGGCGAGCAGCTCGATCAGCTCGAACTCGCGGCGCGTCAGGTCGACGGACCTGCCCGAGACGAACGCCTGGAAGCGATCGCTCCGGATCTCGAGGTCCCCGGCGGCGACCGGTCCGCGCTCGGAGCGCGCGTCAGTCCGGCGGCGACGGCGCACGACCGCCTCGACCCGCGCGATCAGCTCCTCGGGGTGGCACGGCTTCGACAGCCAGTCGTCCGCGCCCAGCCGCAGCCCGCGGACGCGCTGGGCGACGGTCGACTGCCCCGTGCACACGACGACGCCGAGGCCCGGCAGCTCCGAGCACACGCGGTGCAGGTAGTCCCAGCCCGACGGGCCGAGGATCGCGAGATCCACGACCAGCGCGCTCAACCGCATCGCCACGATCGTCTCGACCGGCACCGCGGACGCGAGCGTCCGGTGCTCCCAGCCGAGGCGCTCCAGGCGCTTGTCCAGCACCTGGAGGAAGCCCGAGTCCGTGTCGATCACGGCGAGCCGCAGGGGCTGCGCCGATGTGCCGCGTTCCGTGGTCATCTCGGAACGGCAGTCTACGCAGACCGCTCGACGAACCGCGATGGAAACCGCCCGCCGGTCACGACATCTTCACAAGCGGAAATCCGCACGGAGCGGGTCAAACCCGCGGGGCGGGGTGCGACGAGTCCGAGAACTCGCGGAACAGCCCGGTCACCACGAACGCCGTCTGCTCGCCGACGTCCACCGCGTTGTCGCCGATCCGCTCGATCGCCCGCGCCACCATGACCATGTGCATGGCCCACTCGCGCGTGTCGGGATCGGTCCCCACGTCGATCGCGAGCTGGAAGATCTCGCGGTTGAGCAGGTTGATGCACTGGTCCTGGCGGACGAGGTCCTCGGCCAGCGCGATGTCCCGCGTCGCGAACGCCGTCTTGGCCTGCGTGACCTCGGTGCGCGCCGCGCGCCCCATCCGCAGGATCCGCTCCAGGACCTCCTCGCGCACCGGCGGCTCGTGGCCGGTCAGCGGGATCGTCTTGGCGATGTTCACGCACTGGTCGCCCATGCGCTCGATGTTCTTGATGACGTGGAGCATCGCCGCGACGATCCGCAGGTCCCCCGCCACCGGCGCCTGCAGCGCGAACAGCGACAGCAGGCCCTGGTGGACCTCCAGGTAGCGCCCGTCGATGAGGTCGTCGTTGCCGATGACCATCGCCGCGAGCTCGACGTCCTGGTGCTCCAGCGCCTCCATGACGCGGTCGAGCTGCGTGACGACGAGGTCGAGCCCGCCGAGCCCCTGCTCCTCGACCCGGCGCAGCTCCTCGGAGAAGTGCGCCCGCGTGCGTTCCGGCATCAGCCGAACTTCCCGGTGACGTACTCCTCGGTCCGGGAGTCCGACGGGTTGGTGAAGACGTCGGAGGTCGGCGCGTGCTCGATCAGCTCGCCCGCGAGGAAGAACGCGGTCGTGTCGGCGACGCGCGCCGCCTGCTGCATGTTGTGCGTGACGATGACGATCGTGAACCGCTGCTTGAGGTCGGAGATGAGCTCCTCGATCTTCAGCGTCGCGATCGGGTCCAGCGCGCTGCACGGCTCGTCCATCAGGATGACCTGCGGCTCGACCGCGATCGTCCGCGCGATGCACAGCCGCTGCTGCTGGCCGCCGCTCAAGCCGATGCCGGGCTCGTTGAGGCGGTCCTTGACCTCCTCCCACAGCGACGCGCCGCGGAGCGACTGCTCGACGCGCTCCTTGAGGTCGACGCCCTTGATCCCGTTGAGCTTCAGCCCCGCCGCGACGTTGTCGAAGATCGACATGGTGGGGAACGGGTTCGGCTTCTGGAAGACCATGCCGATCGCGCGCCGGACGGCGACGACGTCGACGCTCGAGCCGTAGATGTCGTCCGTGTCGAGCATGACCGTGCCGGTCGCCCGCGCGCCCGGGATCTCCTCGTGCATCCGGTTGAGGCAGCGCAACACGGTGGACTTGCCCGAGCCTGACGGCCCGATCATCGCCGTGACCTTGTTGGGGACGTACTCGATGGACACGTCCTTGATCGCGTGGCCGGAGCCGTAGAACGCGTCGAGGCCGGTCACCGAGATGCCCGGCGCCGCGGTCAGGACCTCGCGGTCGGTCGCCGTGCTCACCGCGCCGGAGGTCGCCGAGCGGGTGGGCATCGGCGCGCGCGGGACCGCCGCGCCCGCGTCCCCGCCATCGGAGGAGGAGGAAGGGGTGCGCGGGTCGTCCGTCATGGTCTTGGTGTCCGGGTCGGTCACGAGAGTCGGCTCCTGCGCGAGGCGAGTCGCGCGACGAGTGTGGTGAGGAGGATCAGGGTCACGAGCGCGAGGGCCGAGCCCCAGGCTCGCTGCACGAGCGCGTCGCTGGGCGACTGCACGTCGTTGTAGATCTGCACGGGCAGCGAGTTCATGCGCTCCCCGAGGTTGAAGGTGGTGCCGTTGACCGCCGCGGCGGTGAACAGCAGCGGCGCCGTCTCGCCGGCCGCGCGGGCGACCGCGAGCAGCGAGCCGGTGATGAGCCCCGGCAGCGCCGTCGGCAGGACGACGCGGAGCGTCACCCGCCAGCGCGGCGTGCCGAGCGCCAGGGCGGCCTCGCGCAGCGCGTCCGGCACGAGCAGCAGGACGACCTCGGCCGAGCGCGTCACGACCGGCAGCATCAGCAGCGCCAGCGCGACCGAGCCCTTCCAGCCCGAGAACGAGCTGCCGCCCCAGCCGGAGAGCACGAGCGTCGCGTAGACGAAGAGGCCGAAGACGATCGACGGCACGCCCGTCATGACGTCGACGAAGTAGCGCACGGTCGAGGCGAAGCGGCCCTTGCGGCCGTACTCCACCAGGTAGAGCGCGACGCCCCAGCCGAACGGGATCGCGATGGCCGAGGCCAGCGCCACCATCTCGATCGTGCCCAGGAGCGCGCTCTTGATGCCGCCCTGGTCGCCGAGGAAGTTGCCGGTCGGGTCCTTGGTGAACAGGTCGATCGACCACGCGCCGAGCCCCTTGCTCAGCAGGTAGTAGATGACGGCGATCAGCGGGATCAGCGCGATCGCGGTGCCGATCGCCAGGACGACCCGCATGACGCGGTCGGTCGTCCGGCGGCGCGGCGTCAGCTGTGCGAGCGCGGTCATCCGAGACCTCCGGGAACGGCCTTCACTTTGGTCCCCTTGTTCTCGGCCCGCCGCACGAGGGCGCGGGCCATCGCGTTGATGAGCAGGGTGAGGATGAACAGGACGAGGCCCGCCGCGATCAGCGCGCCGGCGTGGACCTTGTCGTTGGCCGCCTCGCCGAACTCGCTCGCGATCACCGCGGCCAGCGTGTAGCCCTGGTCGAAGATCTGCTTGCCGAGCACCGGCGAGTTGCCGATCACGAGCGTCACCGCGATCGTCTCGCCGATCGCGCGGCCGAGGCCGAGCATCGCGGCGCCGGTGATCCCCGAGCGCGAGTAGGGCAGCACGGCCATCCGGATCATCTCCCAGCGTGTGGCGCCGAGGGCCAGCGAGGCCTCCTTGAGGTCCGCGGGGACCGTCGAGATGACCTCGCGCGAGATCGCCGAGACGATCGGCAGGATCATGATCGCCAGGATCAGGCCGGCGATGAAGTAGTTGGGGCCCGCGACGTTGCCGCCCACGAGCGGCAGGAAGCTGAAGGTGTCGGTGAACCACTGCTCGGCGGGCTTCAGCTTGGGGATCAGCACGAAGAACCCCCACAGGCCGTAGACCACCGACGGGACCGCGGCGAGCAGCTCCACCAGGATCACGAGCGGGCCGCGCACGCGGCGCGGGGCGAGCTCGGTGATGAAGAGCGCGGCGGCGACCGCGACGGGCACGCCGATGAGCAGCGCGATGAACGCGGTGATGAGCGTCCCGGCGACGAGCGGCCAGGCGCCGTAGATCGCCTTCGACGGGTTCCAGTCGTTCGTGAACAGGAACGAGAAGACGCCCTGGTGGCTGAGCGCGGGCTCCGCCTTGTTGATGAGGAAGACGAAGAAGAACGCGATCAGGACGAGGATCAGCCCCGCCAGGCCCGTGAGGATCCCGCGGAAGAGCGGGTCCGCACGGCGCGCCGCCGGCGACCGCTCCAGGATGGAGCGGCCGCCGCGGCGGACGTCAGGTGACGACGTGGTCGCCATCAGCTCCCAATCGCCGCGCCGTTGCACTGCATGGCGTCGACGGCAGCCTGGTCCTTGGTCTTGAGGCTGTCGGGGATCGGCGCGTAGGACAGCTTCTTGATCGTGTCCTGGCCGTCGCCGAGGAGGTAGGTGAACATCTCCTTGAGGCCGGCGGCCTTGTTCTTGTCCAGGCCGGCCTTGCACGGGTCGGCGTAGGTGATCGCGAACGTCTGGGAGACGATCGGGTAGGCGGTCGCGCCGGGGGCGTCGATCGTCGAGATCCCGAGGTCCTCGGGGATGTCGATGCCGTCGGCCGCGGCCGAGGTCGACTCGAGCGTCGGGGCGACGTACTTGCCGCTCTTGTTCTTGACGTCGGCGAACGTGAAGCCGTTCTGCAGGGCGTAGGCCTGCTCGACGTAGCCGATCGCGCCGTCGGTCTGCTTGACGCCGGCGGCGACGCCGTCGTTGCCCTTCGCGCCGGTGCCGACCGGCCACTTGATGTCCTTGTCGACGCCGGGGCCGCTCTTCCACTCGGGCGAGTAGTTGGCCAGGAACTGCGTGAAGCCCTTGGTCGTGCCCGAGGAGTCCGAGCGGTGGACGACCGTGATCTTCGTCGACGGGACCTGGACGTCCGGGTTCTGCGACTTGATCGCCGCGTCGTCCCAGGAGGTGATCTTGCCGAGGTAGATCTTCGCCAGCGTCGCGCCGTCGAGCTTGAGGCCGGACTTGACGCCGCTCAGGTTGTAGGACGCGGTGATCGCGCCGAGGGCGAACGGGATCTGGACCGGCGTGCCCTTCTTGATGGTGGCCTTGTCCGCGTCGGCCAGCGCCGGGTCGGAGCCCGCGAAGTCGACGGTGCCGGCGCCGAACTGCGAGACGCCCGCGCCCGAGCCGACGCCCTGGTAGTTGATCGTCAGGCCCTTGCCCTTGAGGTCGGAGCCGACCTGCTGGTAGATGGGGGCCGCGAAGGTCGAGCCCGCGCCGTTGAGCGTGGCGCTGACGGACGATCCACCGGCGGAGGACGAGTTGGTCGAGGCGGACGAGCTGTTGTCGTCGCTGGAACCGCAGGCGGCCACGCTGGTGGCCAGGGCACAGGCCGCGAGGGCGGCGAGGGGGATTCGGGGATTCACGTGCACTCCTTGATCTCGTTGTCGCGGCGCAGGCTGACGCGGCAACGACCACATCCTGTTATCGCGGTGTGGTCGAGTTGTGAAAGACGTGTGAAGCCTCGGGGGAGAACCGGTACCCGAAGCCCACGTGGGTGTGGATGAACGCCCACGCCGGCAGGGCGGTCTCGAGCTTCACGCGCAGCTTGTGCACGTAGACGTCGATCGATCGATCGCCGTCGCGGAGCTCGCTCCCCCAGACGAGGGTGTAGAGCTCGCCGCGGGACACGATCCGCCCCGCCCGCTGCACGAGGGCGACGAGCAGCCCGAACTCCCGGACCGACAAGGTCAGGGCACGGCCCGCGGCGAGCACCAGCCCGTCGCCGGCCCGGATCTCCAGCTCCCCCGCGTACAGCACGTCGTCGGTGTGCGCAGCCTCCATCTCGCGCAGGCTCCCGCCTGGAGCGCCGCGGACCGTGACCGTCCGGTGAACCCCGTGTGAACGACCTGTGAAGGCCGGCGACGGTCCGGCCGCACGGGGTTAGGCTCGGTGAGGGATGGCGCTGTTCCGATCGACCGACACCGGCGTCCTCGACCTGTTCGAGGAGTCCGGACGCAACGTGCAGCGGGCGACGCTGCTGCTCCGCGACCTGCTCGCGGAGTACCCCGAGCGCGCGGACCTGGCGCGCGACCTCCTGCTCAGCGAGCAGGAGGGCGACCGCATCACGCACGACATCATCCACCGGTTGAACGGCGGCGGGAACGGCCGGCCGCCGATGGCGCCGGCCGACGGCCACGTGCTCGCGACGACGCTCGACGACATCGTCGACTACGCCGAGCAGGCCGCCGACGAGCTCGCGCTCTACGCCGTCGAGGCGCCGATGGAGCAGGCGACGCTGATCGCCGACGTGCTCGTCGGCGCGGGCGAGCAGGTCGCCCAGGCGCTGCGCTGCCTGCGCTCCGGCGCCGAGCTCGCGCCGCACCTCGTGGAGATCCACCGCCTGGAGAACGAGGGCGACCGGCTGAGCCGCGACGCCGTCGCCTCGCTGTTCGCCAACGGCATCGACCCGATGGTCGTGATCCGCTGGAAGGACATCTTCGAGACCCTCGAGCAGTCCGTCGACGCGTGCGAGAAGGTCGCGCACGTGCTCGAGGGGATCTCGCTGAAGCGCAGCAACAAGCGCCGGCGGTAGGAGAGACTGCGCCCATGGCGCAGGAGATCGAGCGGAAGTTCCTGGTGGGGTCGCTCCCGGCCGATCTCGACGGCGGCGACTGGCGCGCGCGGCGGCTCGACCAGGGCTACCTCGCGATCACCGCGGAGGTCGAGGTCCGGATCCGCCGCGCCGACGGCCGCGACGCGCGGCTGACCGTGAAGTCCTCCCCCGCGCTCGCGCGCGTCGAGGAGGAGCTGGCGCTCGACGACGACGCCTTCGCGCGGCTCTGGCCGCTGACCGAGGGCCGGCGCGTGGTGAAGGTGCGCCACGCGCGCGAGGTCGCGCCCGGCGTGGTCTACGAGCTGGACGTCTACGCGGGCGCGCTGGAGGGGCTCGCGGTGCTGGAGGTCGAGTTCGCGAGCGAGGACGCCGCGCGCGCGTGGGATCCGCCGGGCTGGGCGGGCCGCGAGGTCACGGGCGAGCGGGCGTACGCCAACCAGACGCTCGCCGTCGACGGCGCGCCGCCGCCGCGCGCCGCCTAGACCGCCGCCGCGCTCGCGACGTGCGTCGCCGCCGGAAGCGTGACGGTGCCGTCGGCGGCGACGTGCGGCGCGATGCGCGCCTCCGCCCCGGCCCGGATCGCGGACGCGGTCTCCGCGTCGGCGGCGGCGACGGCGTTGGCCAGCGACGAGCCGAGGTCGATCGCGCGGGCCCACCACGTGTCGAGGTCCGGGTGGGTGTAGGTGAAGTGGACGGTGTCGAGCACGACGTCGGTGAAGCCCGCGTCCTGCAGCCGCGCGCCGATCGTCGCGCGGTCGCGCCACGCGAACGGCCCGGGCTCGGCGGGGTCGGGCGCCGCCACGAGCCCGCGCTCGCGCAGCTCGAACGCCGCGGCCGACAGCCACGGGTTGGCCTTCGGCCCGTCCCACGCGGCGAGCGCGACGCGGCCGCCGGAGCGCAGCACGCGGCGGGTCTCGCGCAGCGCCGCGTCGGGATCGGCCAGCAGCATGTAGCCCCAGCGGCACGCGACGGCGTCGAGCGTCCCGGTCTCCACGTCGATCGCCTCGGCGTCCATCGTGCGCGCGGCGACGACGTCGGTCAGCCCTCGCGCGACCGCGCGCTCCTCGATCGCCGCGACCATCGCCGCGGCGCCGTCGGTCAGCAGCGCGTGGCCGCCGGGCCGCACCCGCTCGGCGAGCAGGAGCCCGACGTCGCCGGGGCCGGCGGCCAGCTCCAGGACCCGCGCGCCGGGCTCCGGCGCGAGCGCCGCGACCAGCCAGTCGCTGACCGGCCGCGTGTCCGCGTCCCACCAGCCGGCCTGCTCGCGCCAGCCGCGCGCGGCCGCCTCCCACGCGTCGTGGCTCTGGTCCCGGAACTGCTGCTGGTCGAACGGCATGGCGCGGACGCTACCCCGCCCGCGGGTGGCCGCGCCCCTAGGACGACAGGTCGTGCGGGACGGTCGTCTGGTCGCTGAGCGCGCGCGCCGGGGGCGGCGGCGCGCCGTTGACGGTGGCGATCGCCTCCGGCCCGGGCGGCGGGACGACGGCGGCGCCGACGAGCGTCGACTGCGCCTGCAGCATCAGCGGCTGCCCGCAGCGCCAGCAGTACGCGGCGCCGCGGCTGTGCGGCGCGCCGCACGCGCGGCACTGGCCGCCGACGCCGTCGACCGCGTCGGCCACCAGCCGCTCGACCTCGCCCAGCTCGCCGTCGGCGTCCTGCAGCTCGGCGGCCTTGCGGACGAGCACGTCGAGGCGGAAGTGGTCGCGGATGGCCATCTCGTAGGTCAGGCCGCCGAGGTCCCAGTGCAGGGTCGCGACCTTCTCCGCGAGCTCGTCGCGCCGGCGCAGCAGCTCGGCGTGGATGTCCGGTGTCGTGCTCATCTAGCCGATCTCCTCCGTGGCGCTGCCGCCGCCGATCTTCGTGCCGCTCGTGTCCTTCGGCGGCGCCTTGCCGCCGGTCCCGAGCGTCTTGGGCAGCTTCGCCGACTTCTTGGAGTAGTCGCCGCCGGTGCTGCTGTCGAGCTTCTTCACCGCGCTGTTGGTGGCCTTCGACGTCGACGACGACGTCGACGAGGACTTGGACTTCTTGGTGGCCTTGGGCGTCGTCGTCGTCCCGGCGTCGGGCGTCGTCGCGGTCGTCGCCGGCGCCGCGGTGCTCGCGGCGACCGCCGGCGCGGCGGTGCCGCCGCCGACGCTGATGACCTGCGGCGTGCCGCTGCTGGCCGACGAGTCGTCCTGGCCGAGGCCGCCGATCAGGACGCCGACGCCGAGCGCCAGCAGCAGGCACGCGACGCCGGCGACGGCCGCCGCGTTCGTGCTCACGCGCCCGAGCCAGTTGGTCGTCGTCGTGGTCGTGGTCGTCGTCGCGGCGGCGGGCGCCTGCGGGACCTGCCGGGCCAGGATGTCGAGGAACGGCAGGCGCGCCTCGGCGCGGCGGGCGCCGCACTGCAGGCAGTAGCGCTGGTCGGCGGCCAGCGGCGCGCCGCACGTGCGGCACGGCGCGTTGGGCTCGCCCAGCAGCGGTCGGTTGATGTCGGTCACTTCGCCCCTCCTGAGAGGACGGTCGGTGGCGCCGCGCAGGCGAGCTTCGCCCGCTTCGGGTCGCCGATGAAGAAGACGGTGAAGGTGGTGGGCTTCTTGGACTCGCCCTTGGGCGGGAGGCGGTCGACGACCGCGCGGCCCGCGGCGATGACCCGGCCGCCGTCACGCGCGACGCACGAGATGACGAGGCGCTTCTGCGCGACGGCCGAGCCGTTGGCGATCGTGCCCTTGGCGAACGGGCCGTCCTCGTCGCGGCCGGCCTCGATGCCCGACAGCGTGATCTTCGGCAGCGCGCCCGCGGCGGCCTTGCCCTTGGCGGCGCCGACCTGCGCGGCGACCTTCGAGGCCTTGCCCGCGACCAGGATCTGGTTGTCGACCCAGTCGGCCTCTTGCCCCGCGGCGAGGACCGGCAGCGAGGTCAGCGAGGCGTCGAGGCCGGGCGCGTCGTTCGCGTAGAGCCGCTTGCCCCTGGCGTCGGAGACCGTGATCGCGACCGGCAGCGTCACCTGGGTCGACCCGGTGTTCTTGACCCGCACGACCGCGGCGACGCCGTTGGCGTCCTGGATCAGCGTCGAGTCCTCCACCTTGATCGAGGCGTTGAGCTTCCCGATGCTCAGGCCCTTCTGGTTCTTGATGGTGTCGACGGCGAGCCTGGCCTTGGCCGCGCTCTTCTCGGGCGTGGTCTCGACGCCGAGGCAGCCGCCGAGGACGATCGGCAGCGCGGCGAGCGGGAGCAGCCCGAGGGCCCGTCTCACCCGAACACCCCGCGCACGTAGTCGCGCGTGCGCTGCGCCTGCGGGGCGTCGAAGATCTGCTCGGCCGGGCCGTACTCCACGAGGTCGCCGAGGTACATGAAGGCGACCTTGTCGCCGACGCGGCGCGCCTGCTGCATGTTGTGGGTGACGATCACGATCGCCAGGTCGGAGCGCAGCTCGCCGATCAGCTGCTCGATGACCGCGGTGGAGCGGGGGTCGAGGGCCGAGCACGGCTCGTCCATCAACAGCACCTCCGGCCGCGTCGCGATCGCGCGGGCGATGCAGAGCCGTTGCTGCTGGCCGCCGCTGAGGCGCAGCGCGGGCGCGTCGAGCTTGTCCTTGACCTCGTCCCAGAGGCCCGCGCGCTTCAGCGCGTCCTCGACCAGCGGCTCGACGACCGCGCGGCCCGGGCGCTTGCGCGACTGCTCGCGCAGCGCGTAGGCCACGTTGTCGAAGATCGACATCGGGAACGGGTTGGGCTGCTGGAAGACCATCGCCACGCGACGGCGCAGCGCGGTCACCTCGAGCGCGTCGACGTCGGTGCCGTCGAGCAGGATCGTCCCGCCGCGCTGCGCGCCCGCGGTGAGCTCCGTGAGCCGGTTCAGGGTCCGCAGCAGCGTCGTCTTGCCGCAGCCCGACGGGCCGATCAGCGCGAGGACCTCGCCGAGGCGGATCGAGAGCGAGACCTGCTTGACGGCCTCGTTCTCGCCGTAGAACACCGACAACCCCTGGAGCGTCATGCGCTCCGGGCCGGCCTCGCCGCGCCCCTGCCCCCACCCGCCCGCCGCGCCGCTCGTGGCGGCGTGGCCGCCCGCGGCCTGCGGGGCGGCGGGCGCGACCGTCGGCGGCGCCTCGACGACGATCTTGCGGATCGGCGGCGGTGGCCCCGCGGGCTCCCGCCCGCTCGTCGTGGTGGGCGCGTCCGTGGTCCCGTGGTCGGTGATCATCGTCCTGCTCCGAGTCGCGTGCCTTCGAGCCCCGTCTTGGCGCCGCGGCGCGCGATGAGGTCGACGGTGAAGTTGAGCGCCACGACCAGCAGCAGCAGGACGAACGCGGCGGCGTAGGCCTTCTCCGGCGCGTTGCCCTCGCCGGCGGGCGAGTTGTTGTAGACGTAGCTGGTGAGCGTCGAGCCGGTGCCCTTGAGCACGTCGACGCCGGGGATCCCGCCCTCCTTCTCCAGGCGCAGCGTCGCGCCGAGGAGGATCACGACGATCGCGGTGTCGCCCGCGATCCGGCCCATGCCGAGCGCGGCGCCCGTCGAGATGTTCGGCCGCACGGCGGGCAGCAGGACGCGGCGGATCGTCGCGATCTTCGTCTTGCCCAGGCCGTAGGAGGCCTCGCGCACGTGGCCGGGGATCGACTGCAGGCCCTCGCGCGTCGCGCCGAAGACCATCGGGAGCGCGATCAGCGACATCATCGCGCCGGCGGTCAGGAACGAGCGGCCGAAGACCGCGCCGCCCTCGGCGGTGAACGACATCCAGCCGAAGAGGCCGTGCTGGAAGAGCGCGAGGCCGAAGATCGCGAGGACGATGTCGGGCGTGCCCGCGACGACCTCGATCCCAGACTCGACCATCCGCGCCAGCCCGCTCGGGCGGCCGTACTCGACGACCCAGATCGCGGCGGCGACCGCGATCGGCGTGGCGATGACGATCCCGATGATCGTCAGCAGGATCGTGCCGATGATCGGATCGAGGAAGCCGCCGGAGTCCGACTGGTCGACCTCGCCGCTCGGGTGCGACCAGAGCAGGCTCGGCTTGAGGTACTGGACCCCGCGCACGGCCATGTACCCCATGATGAGCGCGGCGATGACGCAGAGCGCGATGCCCGCCGCCCAGCACAGCACGTAGGCGATGCGGTCGCCCCAGCGCCAGTCGGCCATCGACTCGCGCCTGGGGCGCTTGCGCTGCGGGACGCGCCCGCCGCCGCGGCCGGACGCGTCCACGCCGAAGCCGCCGTGCGGCAGGTCGTCGAGCGTGCGGGGCTGGGTGACGGCCATCAGATGCGGACCCCGTACTTCTTCATCGGCTGCTTGGCGAGGTAGCCCGCCAGCGAGAGGAACAGGCTGGAGAAGAGCAACAACAACGCGAAGGCGTACACCGTGGAGCGCACGGCGGGCGCCTGCAGCGACTCCGAGTCCTCCACGATCGTGGACGCCAGCGGACGCAGCGGCTCGAGCAGGAACAGGCGCGGGCCGTCGAACGGGTTGGGCGCGAAGCCCACCGAGCCCGAGACCATCGACAACATGATGGCCTCGCCCAGCGCGCGGGCGCAGGCGAGGACGGCGGCGGCGATGATCGCCGGCCGCGCCGCGCGGATCGAGACCGTCCACATCGCGCGCCAGCGGTTGACGCCGAGGGCGACCGCGCCCTCCTTCCACCCGCGCGGGACGGCGTACAGCGCGTCCACGCAGATGGCGATCATGATCGGGACGATCATCACGGTGAGGATCACGACCGCGACCAGCAGGCTCGCGCCGCTGAGCTGGACGATGAACTCCACCGACTTCTTGTCGTGCGCCGAGATGATGTGGTTGCCCACGAAGGGCACCAGGACGAGGATCCCGAGCAGGCCGTAGATCACCGACGGCACCGCCGCGAGCAGCCGCACGACCGGGACGATGACCGCCCGCAGCCGCTCCGGCGCGAACTCGACGATGAAGACCGAGGCCAGCAGCGCGAAGATCAGGCCGAAGACGACGGCCATGCCGGTCGTGAGGATCGTGCCCCACACCAGCGGCCACGCTCGGAGGTGGTAGTCGGCCGCGGGCGGCTTGGCGCCCGCGTTGACCATGGTGCCGATCTGCTCGTCGACGTTGCCGCCGGAGAGCAGCCAGCGCAGGCCGTTGTGCTGGAACGTCGGCCACGCCTCGTTCGCGACGAAGATGACCATGAGGACGATGACCAGCAGCACGGCGCACGCCAGCGCGCCGAGCGTGAGCTCGGCGCGCCGGTCCGACCACGGCTGGCGCAGCCGGTGGAGCATTACTTCAGCGGCACCCAGTGCTTGCCGACGATCGCCTGGGCCTTGGCGTTGTTCTGCACCCAGGAGATGAAGGCCGAGACGACGCCGGTGGCGCGGCCGCGGGTGACCATCCAGAAGTTGCGGACGCCGCCGTACTCGCCGGACTTGGCGTTGCGCAGGTTGCAGGCGACGCCGTTGTAGCCCGCGGCGTTGGTGCCGCCGACGAAGTCCAGCGACACGTAGCCGATGGCGTTCGGGTCGGACTGGATGGCCTGCTGGACGAGGCCGTTGGAGGCCTTGGCCGCGATCGACGAGGTCACCGTCTTGGTGCCCATGAAGATCTTCTGGAACGCGTCCTGCGTGCCGGAGGCGGCGGTGCGGCCGACGAGGTCGATCGTGCCCGTCGCCGTGGCGCCGGGGACCTGGCTCCAGTCGCGGATGTCACCGGCGAAGATCGCCTGGATCGTCGCCTGCGAGAGGTCGGCGACCGGGTTCTTCGGGTTTGTGGCGAGGCAGATCGCGTCGCGGGCGATCTTGTTGAAGAAGATGCCGCCCGGATCGCTGGACTTCGGATCGCGGGACGAGTTGCCGATGGTCACGCGGCCGGCGGCCACGTCGGCGACGCCGACGTCGGAGCCGCCCTGGGCCAGCTTGAACTTGACCTTGCCGGGGTGCGACTTGACATAGGCCTTGGCCAGCAGGGTCGCGAGGGGCGCGACCGAGGTCGAGCCGCTCATCGTGATCACGGGCGTGGCCTGGGCCGCGGCCGGGACGACGGCCGCGAGGACGCCGACCGATGCCGCGCAGACGCCGAGGCGTCGGAGGCGGGTCGTCATGTTCGGGAACTCCTTTTCGAGGTGGGGCGAGGCGGACGGCAGATTGACCGGCGGCGGGGCGAGCCTTGTGAAGCGCTGGTGCCTTTCTCGTGAACGAGCTGTGAAGCGACGATCACCAGGGGTTCACACGGCGCACGCGGGCGAGGGCGAGACTGGCGCCCCGATGTCCTGCCGCACCTGTGGATCCCCCCTGGCCGCCGACCAGCGCTACTGCCTGGAGTGCGGCGAGCGCCACGGCGCGCCGCGGCTGGACTGGAAGGCGATGGTGGTTGCCGCCCCCGCGCCCGAGCAAGATGAAGGGTTCGGTCGGACGGGCCTGCCGAGCCCGCGCATCGCCGCGGCGCTCGTGCTCGGCGTGCTGGCCTTCGGCGTGGTCGTCGGCCACGGGGCCGGGCCGGGCGCGAGCGCGGCGGACGCGGGCGGACGGCCGAACCTGACGATCCTCGCGCACGCGCAGGCGCCGGCGCCGGCGCCCGCCGTGCCGCCCACCGCGCCGGTCGCGGCGCCCGCGCAGGCGCCGCCGGCCGACGAGGGCGACACGACCGACCTGGCCGACGCCGGGACGAGCGACGACTCCGCGAGCGACGACACCTCCGCGAGCGACGACACCTCCGCGAGCGACGACACCTCCGCGAGCGACGACACCACGTCCGCCGACACCACCGAGGACTCCACGAGCACCGACGACGACACCTCGACCGGCACGACCGACGACGGAACGACCGACGACTCCGCCGCCACGCCCACGCCGAAGCTCCCGCCGGTCAAGCACGTCTGGCTCGTCGCGCTCACCGGCCACTCCTACGACGAGTCCTTCGGGTGGGTGGGGCCCGGGTCCCCCGCGCCCTACCTCTCCACCGAGCTCCGTGCCCAGGGTACGCTGCTGCCCTGGTACCACGCGGCGGGCCACGACCCGTCGGCCGGCGGCGTCGCGCTGCTCGGCGGCCAGAAGGACGCGGTCGGCCCGTTCGACGCCAAGACCACGACGCTCGCCGACCAGCTCACGGGCGCCGGGCGCACGTGGAAGGCCTACGTCGAGGGCGCGACCGCGGGCCTGAGCCCCGGCGACAACCCGTGCCTGCGGCCGCCCGAGCAGGCGCCGCGCAACCCGTTCCTGCGCTTCGCGACGATCACCGGCGACGCGACCTGCGGCAGCGCGATGGCCGACCTCGACCGCATCGCCCCGGACGCGGCCGACACCGACTCGGCGCCCGCGTTCTCCTACATCCTGCCGGGCCCCGCGCACGACGGCTCGACCTCGCTGGCCGACGCCGACGCCTGGCTGAAGGCCACGCTGCCGCCGATCCTCGCGTCCAAGGCCTACGCCGACGGCGGCCTCGTGATCGTCACCTTCGACGCGGGCGCGCCCACCGACCTCGAGGCCGGCGGCGGCCGCGTCGGCGCGCTCCTGCTCTCTCCCTTCGTCACGCCCGGCGGCACCGTCGGCGCGCCGTACGACCCGTTCTCCCTGCTGAAGTCGATCGAGGGCCTCTTCGCCCTCGACCCCATCGGCTATGCGAAGGAGACCAAGTTGAAGGCCTTCGGGCCGAAGGTCTTCGGCGCCTGGTCGCCCGCGGCCGACGCGGGCTCCTGAGCTCGTTCACCAACCGTTCACGCCCGCGCAACCTCGCGGTCACACCGCGGACACCGCCTGGCACGGAGGATGCGGCGACCACTCGGTCGCCCTGGTTGCTCGGGCGCACCGCCCAACCTGTACACGGAGGTCTTGAAGTTGAACGTCGCCGTCTCGCGCCTGCGGTCGCGACTGGGCATCGCGCTGGTGCTGCTCGCAGCGGCCATCGCCGCCGCGGTCCTGCTGAACCACTCCGCGCCCACCTCGGTCGCTGATCAGAACCCCAACAACACCCTGTGCAAGGGGCACGTCGACAAGGGCAAGGCGGATCCGGACGATCCCGACTCCGGCGTCGTCTCCTACACCTTCGCCTGCTCGCAGCCCATCACCGGATACTCGGTGCTGCCCGACAAGCCGGCCACGGGCTTCGAGACCGAGGTCTTCGGCACGGACCCGGCGACCAAGGAGGTCCTCGCGACCGACGCGTTCTCGTGCGCCGGCGAGCAGCCGGGCTACGGCGTCAACTGCACGAGCACCACCAGCTCCAACGGCGGCAACTGGCACCCGATCACCTCGACGTTCACGGTCGACGGCGACGTCTGCGCGGAGCCCCGCGTCGACCCGCTCCTCGTCGTGACCTTCGCGACGATCGCGTCCGGCAAGCCCCAGCAGTACATCGCCGGCCCGTTCGACCTCGGCCGCCCGCGTGGCTGCCCGAAGTCGGCGCGCGGCGGCAAGACCCGCATCCCGGCCGACACGGACGAGTCGACCACGGGCGACGTCGCGCCGATCAGCTAGCGGCGGCGCACGCAGCCAGCAGCACCACCCCCGGGCGTCGAGGGACGATTCGTGGCCGCAGAGCGGCCACCTCTCGTCCCTCGACGCCTCAGGTGGTTGTGGTGCCGGTCCCCGCGCCCGCGCCCGCGCCGGCCAGCTCGTCGTACGTGACCGCGCTGCGGTCGCGCGCGTGGCGCAGGACCCGCTCGACGGCGCCGACGTGGCGCGGGTGGTCGAGGTCGGACGGGTGGAGCTCGAGGCGCAGCAGCTCGCCCGAGAGGCGGGCGCCGGCGCGCAGCACCGTCGGCGACGCCCAGCGGCCGAGCGCCGTGGCGGTGCCGAGCGTGAGCGCGGGCGCCATCGTGCTCGCGCCGCCCGCGGCGCGGTGCAGCCGGCCCGCGCCGGCCCACCAGTCGAAGGTCGTCGCGAGCGTCGCGCGCAGCGCGCCCGTGTAGGCGTAGCCGGGCGCGACGAAGCCGCGCGGCGCGATCCCCGCGAGCTTGAGGATCCGGCGGCCGGCGAGGACCGCGCGGCGCGTCTCCCCCGCGTCGAGGCCGACGAACTCCGCGCGGCCGCGGCGGCGCAGCTGGCGGTGCTGGAAGCCGTGCTGGGCGACCGCGTCGCCACGGCGCGCGCGCTCCTCCAGCCACTCGGCGAGGTCCGGCCTGCGGTCGTGGAACGGATGCAGGTCCGGCGCCGGGATGACGAGCAGCGTGACGCGGTCGACGCCGAGGTCGTCGAGCCAGTCGCGGATCAGCGCGCAGCGCTCGAAGGTCGCGGGCTCGACGTCGTGCAGCGACACGGCGAGGACCCCGCCGCGGCGCGTCATCGCTCAGCCCACCAGGTCGCGCAGCGACGCCGTCTCGGCGCGGAAGACGCGGTCCCAGCGGTGGCGCCAGGCGATCATGGCGGCCTGCTCGGCGTCGTGGGCGGCGGCGCGGGCGGCGGCGATCGCGCGGTCCAGGTCGTCGGGGTCGGCCGGGACGAAGCCGTGGCCGAGCGAGCCGATCGCGTGCAGCGCGGGTGCCGTCGAGCAGGCGGCCACCGGCGTGCCGCAGGCCGCGGCCTCGAGGGCGACGAGGCCGAAGGTCTCGTGCTCGCCGGGCATCACGACGCAGCGCGCGCCCGCGTAGCGGTGCGCGAGCCGGACGCGGTCGCGCGCGTGGGGCCGGAAGCTCACGCGGCTCGAGAGCCCCAACCTGCTCGCGCGGGTCCGCAGCGTCTCCTCCAGCGGCCCGCTGCCGACGATCCGCAGCGGCCACGGGTCCTCGGAGCGCGCGGCGGCCTCCAGCAGCTCCAGGACGCCCTTCTCGCGGCTCAGGCGACCGACATACAGCACATGATCGCCCTTCCGCGCGTCGGCCCGCGGGCGGAACGCCTCGTGCACGCCGAGGCGCAGCGGCATCGTCGCGAGGCGACCGAAGTCGGCCATCGTGTCGACGTTCGACATCACCGCGTCGACGTGGCGGCCCGCGCGGCGCAGCCAGCGCCGCAACAGCGGCGCGTAGACGCGCGAGGGACCCGGGAGCGCCGCGGCCTCCAGGTTGCTCGTGCCGTGGTGGACGGCGACGGTGCGGGCGCCGAGCTCGCGCGCGCACGTGATGACGTCGACCGGCCACCAGAAGGGGTCGTGGAGGAGGACGACGTCGGGCCGCAGCGCGCGCAGCGTCTCCTTCAGCGCGCCCGCGCCGAGCGGGACGCGGTAGCCGTTGGCGGCCACGACGCGCAGCGAGGGCAGCTCGTGGCGGCCGTGCTCGTGGCGCTCCTTGGCGCCGGCGACCAGGACGTGGTGCTCGATCTCGCCGCTGCGGATCGCGTGCTCGGCCTTGGCGTCCAGGTAGGTGCGGATCCCGCCGGAGCGCTCCCCGTAGAAGAGCGCGACGTCGGCGACGCGCAGCGGCGCGTCGGGGACCGCGCGCAGGCGGCGGCGCGTCGCGCCGCCCTCGAGGACCGCGAGCTCAGGCGGCACGGCGCGCCGCCCCGGCCGCGACCGCCGGGCCGCCGAGCGCGCGCCGGTAGCCGTCGCCGAGCCGTTCCAGCGCGCGGTCCCAGGTGCGCTCGGCGACCGCGGCGCGCGCCGCGCCGGCCAGCCGCGCGCGGGCGTCCGGGTCGGCGGCGAGGGCGAGGACGGCGTCGGCGAGCGCGGCCGCGTCGGCCGGGCGCAGCAGGCCCGTGACGCCGTCGGCGACGATCGAGCACGGGCCGCCCTCGGCGACCGCGACGACCGGGAGCCCGGAGGCCTGGGCCTCCAGCAGCACCTGCCCGAACGTGTCGGTCCGGCTGGCGAAGAGGAAGAGGTCGGCGCTCGCGTAGGCGTCGGCGAGCGCGTCGCCCTCCAACCACCCCAGGAACGTCGCGTGCGCGCCGAGGCGGTCGCGCAGCAGCGCCTCCTCGGGGCCGCCGCCGGCGAGGACGAGGTGCAGGCGCGGGTCGCGCGCGTGTGCCGCCAGGAACGCGTCGGCCAGGAGGTCGGCGCCCTTCTCGCGGGTCAGGCGGCCCGCGTAGAGCACGTTGATCCCGTCCCCGAGCGCGCCCGGGACGCGGCGCGCCGGCGAGAAGCGCCCGAGGTCCACCCCGCGGTCCCAGCGGCCGACGCGCTCCGGCGCGATCCCGAGGTCCTCGAGCACCGCGTCGCTCGCCTCGCTCGGCGAGAGCACGACCGAGCACTGCGAGTAGAACATGGCCATGGCCCCCTGGGCGACGGCCTCGAGCATCGGGTCGGCCGAGCGCAGGCCCGCGTAGGCGGCCAGCTCGGTGTGGTAGCTGCCGAGCACCGGCAGGTCCATGACGCGCGCGGTGAGCAGCGCGGCGACGCCCGCGGGCCCGGGCGTGGTCAGGTGGACGAGGTCGTAGCGACCCTCGGCCAGCGCCTCGACGATCGTCGGCAGCGAGGGCACGCCGATCTTCAGCCCGGCGTAGAACGGCAGCTCGACCTCGGCGACCGCGCCGAGGCGGCGGTCGGCGATCGCGTCGGTGGAGACGACCTCGACCTCGAAGCCCGGGACGCCGCGGTGGCGCAGCTCCTGCAGCGTGTGCGTGACGCCGTGCATCGCGCCGACGCCGTCGGCGACCAGCGCGACGCGGCGCGGCTCGTCCTCGCGCGCGACGAGCTTCGACTTCTCCTTGCCCAGGAAGGCGGCCGACGGCGCGTAGGGGATCGCGGCGACGCAGGCGTCGAAGAGCTGCGTCGCGCCCGCGGCGAGGCCCGCCGCGCCGTGGGTCCCGACGTTCGCGACGAGGTCGTCGACCGCGCGGGCGAGCTTGCGCTCGTGGGTCCGGCGGGCGCGGCGGAAGAGGTCGCGGTGGCGGAAGTCCTCGTCCTGCATCGCGGCCAGGAGATCGGCGGAGCTCAAGTGCCCCAACTCGACCGCGTCGAGCCAGGCGCGCAGCAGCGCGCTCGCGTCGCGCGGCTCGAGGTCGGGGCGGGCGGGACCGGTTCCGCCGCGCGTGTCGCCCTCGCGCATCACGCGCTCGACCATCCGCAGGACGGTGGCGGGGTCGAGGCGGTCCTCGCTCGGGCCGCGGTCGAGCGAGCGCACCGCGAGCGCCATCGCGGCGTGCGCCCACTTCGCGGCGGAGCCCTGGTCGCCGGCGGCGTAGGCGCGGCCCGCGCGGATGTGCGACAGGAACTCCGCGGGGCTCTCGGCCCGCGGGGTCTCGGTCCACGTGCGGCCGATGTCGACGCCCGCGTGGTCGTCGGAGCCGCCGACGCCGGTCCCGCCGTGCGTCTCGACGTAGACGAACGCGGGCAGGTTGAGCTCCTTCGCGCGGGCGCCGTTGCGGACCTCCCACGCGCCGAAGAGCTGCGCGAGGCGGCGGCGGTGGCGCGGCGTGAGCGGCGCCTCGACGGCGTAGAAGGGATGCGCGAGCGCGCACGTGATCTCGTGCTCGTGGAGGTACTCGGCGACCGACTCCACGCAGTTGCTGATCGCCTGGAGGTCGGCGAACTGGGCGGGCGTGATGCCGAGGCACAGCACGTGGACGGCCTGCGGCTCCTCGCGGAACCAGCAGGTCAGCTCGACGGAGACGAAGACGCGCGGGTCGTCCGCGATCTCCAGGACGCCCTCGATCGTGTCGTGGTCGGTGATCGTGACGAAGTCCATGCCGCGCGCGAGCGCGAGCTCCAGGACCTCCCGCGGCGGCGTCGCGCACTCGGGCAGGCCGAGCGCGCGCTGGACGCCGAGCTTGGAGCGCTGCGATGCGGTCGAGTGGCAGTGCAGGTCGGCGCGCATGCGACGCACTTTCCCCTGCTCATGCGCCCCTTCTGTGAACGGGCGGCCAACATGATGTGACCGCGGCGTGAACGGTCGTCAGCGCGCGGACCGCCTGACCATTGACGATCCGGCAAGTCCTACACCGCGACGGCGACCTCGGCCACGGCGCGGACGCGCTTGACGAAGCCGGGCAGCGCGTCGAGCGTGATCGCCTGCGGGCCGTCGCAGCGCGCCTGGGCCGGGTTCGGGTGGCACTCGACGATCAGGCCGTCGGCGCCGCACGCGGCGGCGGCGAGCGCGAGCGGCTCGACCAGCGCGCGCCGGCCCGCGGCGTGCGACGGGTCCACGATCACCGGCAGGTGCGTGTGCTCCTTGAGCACGGTGACCGCGGCGAGGTCGAGGCACGAGCGGGCGGGCGTCGCCTTCGCGTGGATGCCGCGCTCGCAGAGCACGACGTCCTGGTTGCCCTCGGTGAGGATGTACTCGGCGGCGAGCAGGAAGTCGTCGATCGAGGCGCCCATGCCGCGCTTGAGCAGGACCGGCAGGCCGGCGCGGCCGATCTCGGTCAACAGCGGGAAGTGCTGCATGTTGCGGGCGCCGATCTGGATGCAGTCGGCGTACTCGACGACCGTCTCGACGTCGCGCAGGTCGGTGAGCTCGGTGACGATCGGCAGGCCGGTCTCGGCGCGGGCGTCGGCGAGGATCTTCAGGCCCTCGAGGCCGAGGCCCTGGAAGGCGTAGGGGCTGGTCCGCGGCTTGAACGCGCCGCCGCGCAGGAGGTCGGCGCCGGCGTCGACGCAGGCGCGCGCGGCGCTCAGCGTCTGCTCGGCGGACTCGACCGCGCACGGGCCGAGGATCAGGCGGAAGGCCGCGTCCGGGCCGCCGAACGCGACGCCGCCGACCTCGACCGCATGGGGTTGGTCGCCGTGGCGGTGCTTGTGGGCGAGCTTGTAGGGCGAGGAGACCGGGACGACGCGGTCGACGCCGGGGTCGGCGTCGAGCTCGAGGCTGGTGATGTGGTCGCGGTCGGCGTCGATGACGCCGATGACGGTCTGCTCGGCGCCGACGACGCGCTGGGCCCCGGCCCCGGTCGCGAGGATCCGCTCCGTGACGGCCTCGATCTCGGCGGGGGTGGCATCGGGATGGAAGATGACGAGCATGTGCCTACCATCATGAGGCATGACGACGAGGGCGCAGTTCAACGCCGACGAGTGGGCCGTGATCACGACGGCGCCGGTGCTCACGGGGACGCTCGTGATCGCCGCCGACCGCGGCGGCTCCGTCCGCGAGTCGCTGGCGATGTCCCAGGCCTACGCGGCCGCCCGCGCGCAGGAGCCCGGCGAGCTGCTCGCCGCGATCCTCTCCACCCCGCCCGCCGTCGGCCCGGCCAACGCGCCGCGGTCGCCGGAGGAGCTGCAGCAGACGGTCCCGGCCGAGCTGCGCCGCGCGCTGCGCGCGCTCGAGCGCGTGGCGACCGACGACGAGGTGGTGGCCTACAAGCGGTTCGTGTACGGGTTGGCCGAGTCCGTCGCGCGCGCCCACAAGGAGGGCGGCTTCCTCGGCATCGGCGGCACCGAGATCAGCCCGCCCGAGCAGGCGGTGCTCGACCAGGTCGCGGCGATCTTCGACGAGCCGGTCCCGGTGGAGGAGTGAGGCGCTAGTCGAGCTGGTCCTCCGCGCAGATCCGGTCGAAGCGGCCGGCGCGGAGGTCGGCGGCGGGGAGCGTGAGCAGCAGGCTGCCGCCCGCGGTGTCGTCGAGGTCGAACGGCGCGTCGGAGTCGAACTGGGCGAGCAGGCGGACCGGCCGCACGCCGTGGCAGGGCGGGAGCAGCGTCGGGTCGAGGTTGCGCGGCAGCGACCAGCCGAGGAGCTGGCGCAGGGGCGCCGCGGGCGCGGGGCGGCTGAGGTCGCCCGTGGTGGCGCGGCGCGTGAGGCGATCCCACGCGTTGGCGAACGCGAGGTCGAACTTCCGGCCCAGCAGCTTGTCGGCCACGTGGTACTCGGGCACCGTCAGGGTCGGCCGCAGCCGGACCGCGGTGCGCGGCAGCGTCTTGGCGCCCTTCGGCGTCGCGCGCGCGACGAGGCGGCGGCCGGGCGGCGTGTGGACGACGGCGACGCAGCTGCCCGTGCGGAGGGCGCGGCCGTCGATCGCGAGCAGGTCGAAGTTGCCGCGGGCGTCGGTGCCGAGGCCGACGAAGATCGCGAGCGTGCCGCGGCCGCGGGTCTGCCCGGGCACGGCGCGGTTCAGCGCGGCGAGGTCGATCTGCTCGAGCAGGCTCAGCGGGTGGCCGTTGCAGGTCGGCCAGCGCGTGCCGGCCGGGAGGTCGGGGCTGCCGCCGAGGTGCGTCGCGCCGAGACGGCGCGGCGCGGCGCCGCCGGTGCGCACGAGCCGGGCCGCGGGCAGGAAGCGGCCGCGGAGGCGCTGGGCCTCGGGGCCGACGCCCAGCGTGCGCGCGGCGGCGACGGTCCGGGCGGTGGTCGGCGCGGCGGCGTGGACGGCGGGCGCGGCGCCGCACAGCACCGCAAGGATGGTGAGGGACGTTGCGCGGAGCGACATGGGCGCGCACGCTACCGGGCGGTCCAGCGCGGCGGCTCGTCCGTATCCGTCGCATGGAACGCGTGTGGGACTACCCGCGGCCGCCGGCCGTCGAGGCGTGCGGGCGGCGGGTGCGGCTGGAGCTTGGCGGCGAGGTGCTGGCCGAGTCGACGCGGGCGCTGCGGGTGCTCGAGACGAGCCATCCGCCGACGATCTACGTGCCGCCCGAGGACGTGTCGTCCGCGTTCGTCGTGCCCGGCGGCGCGCGCTCGACGTGGTGCGAGTTCAAGGGGCACGCGCGGTACCTCGACGCGGTCGTCGGCGCGCGGCGGGTGGCGTCGATCGGCTGGACCTACGACGCGCCGTCGCCCGGCTACGAGGCGCTGCGCGGGCACGTCGCGTTCTACCCCGGCCGCGCCGACGCCGCGTGGCTGGGCGACGAGCGGGTCGAGGCGCAGGAGAGCGACTTCTACGGCGGGTGGATCACGGCGGATCTCGTCGGGCCCTTCAAGGGGCCCGCGGGCACCCTGGGCTGGTGAGCCGGGCGGGCTAGGCTCGGCGGCGTGCCCCCGCCCCACGCCGCGGCCCCGCGCCGCCTCGTCCTGACCCTGCTGGCGCTCACCGCCACCACCGGCGTGGTGGACGCGGTCTGCTTCCTCGGCCTCGGCCGCGTGTTCACCGCGAACATGACGGGCAACGTGGTGCTCCTGGGCTTCGGCCTCGCGGGGACCAACGGGCTGCCGGTGCTGGCGCCGCTCGTCTCGCTCGGCGCGTTCTTCTGCGGGGCCGCGCTCGGCGGGCTCGCGATCCGGCGCGTGGCGGAGGTCGATCCGCGGTTCCTGGGGGCCGCGCTGATCGGCGAGGGCCTGCTGGCGGGGATCGCGGCGCTCGTGGCCGCGAGCGCGCACGTCCACGGCGGGACGTTCGCGGCGGGCGTGATCATCGGGCTCCTGGCGCTGGCGATGGGCCTGCGCAACGCGGTCGTCCGCAAGCTCGGCGTGCCGGAGCTGACGACGACGGTGCTGACGATGACGGTGACGGGCCTCGCCGCGGACGGCCTCGCCGCACCGCGCGCGACGCAGCTGCGCCGGGCCGCGTCGCTCACCGCGATGCTCGGCGGCGCGCTGGTCGGCGCGCTGCTGGAGCGCCACACGCTCTGGGTGCCGCTCGCGCTCGTCGCCGCGGCGGCGACGGCGCTGGCGTGGGTGGCGGCGAGCGGCGAGCGCTGACGGCGCCCGCGCGTCCGCCCGGGTCGTTCGTAACCAGGTGCTCGCGGAGAGCACCTGGTTACGAACGACCGCCCTTCGGCCCCGAACCACCCGCGCGCCCGCGGACGGCCGGCTACGCCGCGAGCGACGCGGGCGCCGTCGGCCGCCGCAGCAGCGTCCCCGCCCCCGCCGCCAGCGCCGCCGGCCCCACGCCGTGCGAGCGCTCGATCTCGAGCATCAGCGGCGCCTCGTGCGCCGCGAGCAGCGGGCCGAGGCGGTCCCAGGGGACGCAGCCCGCGCCGGGCGGGAGGTGCAGGTCCAGCTTGAGCGGGTCGACCCCGGGAGCCCCGAGGTCGTGGCGCCGGGCGCCAAGGTTGTCGTGCACGTGGAAGAGGACGACGTCGTCGAGGACGGCGCGGACCGTGCGCTCCGCGCTGTCGCCGTGCAGGCTCGCGCTCAGGTGCGCGTGGCCGACGTCGAGCAGCATGCCCATCGCGGGCGAGGCGAGGCGGCGGACGAGGTCGCGCACCGCGACCGGGTCGTGGCAGACGCGGGGCGGCGCGGGCGTCGGGTAGACCGGCGCGAGGTTCTCGATCGCGATCACCAGCCCGAGCGCCTCGGCGCGCGTGGCGAAGCGCCGCAGCGAGCGCTCCTCGGCGGCCGCGCGCTCCCGCGCGCCGTCGCCGACCGGGAACGCCAGGCCGTGGTAGACGACCAGCTCCGCACCCGCCTCCGCCGCGTAGTCCATCAACCCGTCGAAGGCCCGGTCGTGCTCGATGGTCCCGGCGCTGAGGTCGTCGGGGCCGTGGAGGAGGAGCCGCAGGCCGTGCGGCGCGATCGCGGCACGCAGCGCACGGGCGTGGCTGCGGCTGCGGGCGCCGTCGGCGAGCATGGGGCGCGGCGGGGTGTGGACCTGCACCCACGAGAACCCCGACGACCCATACGAGTCGAGGAGCGGGGCCGTGGGCCACTGATCGCGATGGACGTTGAGGCCGAGGCGGGTGCCGAGCGGGGTCGTCACGAGCATCATGATGCCCTTGGGAAACGCAGCGGCTGTGACCGGTCGGTGATGCCGCGGTGAACAGCCGGTGAACGTCCGGGGTCCGCCTCAGAACCCGCGGAACCCGCTCTGCCGCGTGTCGTTGAGGTTCAGCACCAGCGACGGCGCCGGGATCTCGTGGTTCTCGGAGGTCGGGATCACCGCCGTGCCGACGGCGAAGTACTCCAGCACGTGCGAGCTCCACCCGTGGTTGCCCTCGACGAGCTGCACGCCGACGATCCCCTCGGCCTCCGCCGCCTCGGCCTCGGCCTGCATCCGCTCCATCGCCAGCTCGCGGGCGTCGTAGAGCGCCTGCGTGAAGTTCGGCATCTCGGTGTTGCGCCCGACGCGCTTCATCCAGCTCCCGAGCCCCTGGTGGGCGACGTGGTAGACGCACGTGCCCATCACCATCGACACCGGGCGGTAGCCCGCCGAGAGCAGGGTGTAGAAGTCCTGGCCGCTGAGGTCGCTCGTGAACGGCCGCCCGCTCGGCGCGCGGTGCAGCTCGCCCTCGCGGTGGCGTACGGCGGTCCCGATCGCGACGAACTCCGCGAGGTCGTTGCCCCACTCGCGGCGGCTGACGTCGAGGCGCACGGCGACGATCCCGTCGGCTCCGAGCTGCTCGGCCTCCTCCTCCATCCGCGTCATCGCGAGCTCGCGGGCGTGGTACATCGCCTGCGTCAGGACGTCCATCTCCTGGTTCTTGCTCCACGAGCTCGCCTGGAACCCGATGTGGTAGATCGAGGACCCGACGACGAGCCCCAGCGGCTCGAAGCCCGCGGCCCGGACGAGCAGGAACTCGTTGACCGACAGGTCGCTCGTGAACAGGCTCTTGTCGCGCATCCGCGCCAGCCGCTCGCGGCCGGCCTCGGGGATCCCCGCCACGCTCGTGGGGTCGTACTCCTCCTGCTGCTGCTCGCGCTCGTCGTCGGCCATCGGTGGCTCCTTCTCAGCTCAGGGGCAGGGCGATGAACTTCTCGGGCGCCGGGGGACCGTCCTGCGCCTCGACGATCGCGGTGCCGAGGATGTGCATGGTGATGATCATGTCGCGGTAGGTCACGTTGCCCGACTCCCGCTCGTAGTCCTGCATCGAGCGGTCGACGGTGACGCCGACCACCCCGTGCGCGTGCAGCTCGTGCGCCGTGCGGGTCAGCCGCCCCATCGCGAGCGCGCGGGCGTCGTAGATGCCCTGCGTGTAGTCCGGAAGCTCCTGGTTGCTCATCGAGGAGAAGAGCCCACCGGCGCGACGCGTCTGCTGGTAGCCGGTGACCACGTAGGCGACGGTCGAGCCGCCGACGATCCCGACCGGCCAGAAGCCGTGGGCGATGAGCTTCGCGGCGTCCTGCCCGGAGAGGTTGCAGAGCAGCGTGTCGTGGCCGAGGTCGTAGCGCTCGGAGCGCACCGCGGTGCCGGTCGCGACGAACTCCACCAGGTTGGTCGCCCAGTCGCGGAAGCTGCGCTTGAGCTCCACGCCGACGACCGCGTCGGCGCCCGCCATCCGCGCCTCGTGGCGCAGCCGCTTGATCGCCTGGTCGCGCGCCTCGTTCCACGCCTCGGTCTGGTTCTCGAGCTCCTGCGTCTCCCCCTCGCGGGTCGCGCCGAACCAGCCGGTCCGGCTCCCGGTCCACGGCATCTGCTGCCAGCCGACCTGGTAGTAGGAGACGCCCATCACCTGCTTGAGCGGGCGCAGGCCCGCGTGCTCGACGGCGAGCCCCTCCGCGATGCCGAGCCCCGAGGTGAAGCCCAGCCGGGAGGTCATCCGGAGAGCAGGCCTTCGAGGGCGATGCGGGCGCGCTCGCTGCGCGCGGCCTCGTCGACGAGGTCGGCGGAGAGCGCGTCGATCCACGCGCCGAGGTCGAGCTCCTCGCTCTTGAGCGCGATGCCGCGGACGACCGTCCGCCGGCGGCACGCCACGCGCCGGCAGTCCCGCTGCGCCTCGTAGACGCGGTCGCCGAGCGCGACGCTCACCGCCTTCGCGTCGCCGCGGCCCAGGAACCCGCCACGCTCGATCTCGACCTGCTCGGGAAGCACCTGACCGAGCTTGCCCACCAGGACGTCGAAGAACACGTCGACGTCGCGGGCGTCGGCGTGGAGCGCGGACGCCAGAAGATCGAAGTCCCCGGCCATCGCCGGAGCCTACGCGCCCGTCTTCTCGAGGTGCTCCTCGAGCGCCGCGTACGCGTCCTCGACGGCGCGCTTGGCCGCGGTGTGGCGGGCGGTGGACTTCGCGGACTCGTACTGCGTGGCCCAGGACTCGGGCGCCGCGAGCTCGACCTCGAGCGCGGCGAGCTCGGCCTCGGCGCGCTCGACGGCCTGCTCGAGCTTCGTGGTCTGGCGCGCGGCGTTCTTGGAGGGCTTGGGCGCGCCGCCGTTCCCGTTGGCCGCCGTCGCCGCGACCGCGACCGCGGCCTTCGCCTGCGGCTTGGCGACCTTCGGCGGCGCCTTCGCCTTCGCGGCGGCGGGCAGCGGGCCCATCGGATCCTCGCCGAGCGCGCGCCGCTCGTCGCGGATCCGCGCGTACTCGACCCAGCCGCCCTGGTAGGTCCGCAGCCGCTGGTGCTCCAGCGCGACCGTCCGCGAGCCGACGGCCTCCAGCAGCGCGCGGTCGTGCGTGACCAGCAGCAGCGCGCCCTCGAAGCCCTTCAGCGCGTCCTCCAGCGCCTCGCGCGACTCCAAGTCCAGGTGGTTGGTCGGCTCGTCCAGGATCAGGACGTTCGCGCCCTGCGAGAGCAGGATCGCCAGCGCGAGCCGCTTGCGCTCGCCGCCGCTCAGGCCGTCGAGCGGCTTCTCGGCGTCGTCGCCGCTGAACAGGAAGCGCCCGAGCAGCGCGCGCGTCTGGCCGGGGTTCAGGCCGGTCCGCTTGCCCGCCGCCTCGACCACGGTCCGCGCGCTCCCCAGCCCCTCGAGCTCGGAGTCGTGCTGGCTCAAGTACCCCACCTTGAGGTTGTGGCCGGTGCGCAGCTTGCCGTCGTCCAGCGCGCGCCTGCCCGCGAGCGCCTCGATCAGCGTCGTCTTGCCGGTGCCGTTCGGCCCGACGAGCGAGACGTGCTCCCCGCGCTCGAGCCAGAGCTGCGCGTCCTCGAGCAGGAGCTTGCGCTTGGGCTCGTCCCCGACCGAGAGCTTCCCGTCCTCGAGCTCGAAGATCACGCGGCCGGTGCGCTCCGGCTTGGCGAACTGGAACCCGAGCTCGCGGTTGTCGCGCGGGTCGCGCGAGATCCGCTCGATCTTGTCCAGGGCCTTGACCCGCGACTGCGCCTGCTTGGCCTTCGAGGCCTTCGCCCGGAAGCGCTCGATGAAGCCCTCCATCCGCGCGATCTCGGCCTGCTGCTTCTCGATCGCCCGGCCGAGGGCCAGCTCGCGCGCGGCCTGCTCGCGGCGCCACGCGTGCCACGTGCCCTTGAAGAACCGCGAGCGCCCGGCCTCCAGCTCCAGGACCGCGGTGCCCACGGCCTCCAGGAACCAGCGGTCGTGCGCGACCAGGACGATCGCGCAGTCGAGCGTGACGAGCGTCTGCTCCAGCCACTCCAGCGACTCGATGTCGAGGTGGTTGGTCGGCTCGTCGAGCAGCAGCAGGTCGGCCTCGACGGCGAGCGCGCGCGCCAGCGAGGCGCGCGTGAGCTGGCCGCCGGAGAACGTGTCGAGCTTGCGGTCGAGCGCGTCGTCGGTGAAGCCGAGCCCGTGCAGGTAGGTGTTGGCCCGCTCGCGCCAGCCGTAGCCGCCCGCGGACTCGAAGCGCGCGTAGACGTCGGCGTAGCGGTTCATGACCGACTCGTCGCCGTCGGCCATCGCGAGCTCCAGCGAGAGCAGCTCCTCCTCGAGCTGCAGCTGCTCCTTGCAGGCCGAGAGCACGTAGTCGCGCAGCGTGATGTCGCGGTCGCGCGGCGGGCGCTGGTCGTGCAGCGCGACGCGCACGCCCTTCTGGAAGACCAGCTCGCCGCCGTCGATCCCGGTCTCGCCGGAGAGCATCCGCAGCAGCGTCGTCTTGCCGGCGCCGTTGCGCCCGGCGATGGTCAGCCGGTCGCGGCGCTCCAGCTTGAAGGAGACGCCCGACATGAGCGGGACCCCCGCCATGTCCTTGGAGAGGTCGGATGCGATAGCGACGGCCACGTCTCCATGGTAGGTATGCGCGATGTCCCCACGCATCCTGCTCGCCGCGGCGCTCGCCGCCGCGTCGCTCACCGCTGTCTCGGCGGCCTCCGCCGCCGAGACCCAGACCACCATCACCGGCTGGACCAAGGCGCCCGGTCCGCGCAAGTTCGACCAGCTCGACGTCACCAAGTTCGGCTCGGCCAAGGCCAAGACGGTCCTCGTCCTGGTCCCGGGGACCAACGGCGGCCGCGGCGACTTCACGCTCACCGCGCGCGAGATCGTCAAGGACGTCCCGGGCATCGCGGTCTGGGCCGTCGACCGCCGCTCCGAGCAGCTGGAGGACACGAGCGTCTTCCAGCAGGCGCTGGCGGGCTCGGTCACGCCCAAGGCGATGTTCGACTACTACGCGGGCTGGATCGCGGATCCCTCCATCACCCCGCACTACCAGCCGCCGGACGCCAAGCAGCTCGGCTTCGCCGCCGACTGGGGCCTGCGCGTCCAGCTCGAGGACGTCAAGCGCGTGATCGCCAAGGCGCATGCGGGCGGCCGGCGCGTGCTGCTCGGCGGCCACTCGCTCGGCGCGTCGGTGGCGGTCGCCTACGCCTCCTGGGACTTCGACGGCAAGCCCGGCTACGAGGACGTCGACGGCCTCGTGCTGATCGACGGCGGCCTGCGCGGCAGCTTCGACACCACCAAGAACCTGGCGGACGCCAAGAAGCGCCTCGCCGCGATCCGCAAGCAGCCGTTCCTGGACCTCCTCGGCCTCGGGCTGCCGTGGGTGACCGGGATCCTCGCCGAGTCCGCCGCCGTGCTGGCGATCAAGGACCCGCTCGGCCCGTCGGTCGGCCAGGCCTTCCCGCTGTTGCCCGCCGCGTTCAAGCCGCCGGTCCCCGCGACCAACCGCGGGCAGTTCGGCTACGCCTTCGACGCGACGACCTCGCCCAAGGCGCTCGGGCTGATCCAGGTCCGCGCGGGTCAGCTGGGCGCGGACGGCGACTGGGTCGACGGCGAGGTCTCGCCGCTCGCGCGCGTCGCGGAGACCTTCGGCCAGGAGCCGGGCAACGCGGTCGAGTGGTTCTACCCCTCGCGGCTGAACCTCGACGTCGACGCCGCCTCGCCGCTGACCGAGAACGCGACCGCCAAGTACCTCGGGCTGCGGATCGAGCACGCCAAGCAGGTCGACGTGCCGCTCTACGCGGTCCAGACCTCGCTCACCAACGGCGGCGTGCTGAAGGGCGCGAAGTCCTTCATCAAGCTGTCGAAGTCCCCCGCGAAGGAGGACGAGCTGGTCGACGCCTCGGCGACCGAGAGCCACCTCGACCCGCTGACCGCCGCGCCGGCGACCAACCAGTACCTGAAGACGGTCATCCCCTGGCTGAAGGGGATCGTCAAGCGGGGCTAGCGCCGCACGCCGCCGTAGGGCAGGCCGCCGCCGGTGCGCTGGAACTCGACGATCGCCGCGTTCTCGCGCACCACGCGGCCCGCCGTGCCCTCGTACTCGCGGAAGAGCTGCTTGAGGTTGCGCAGGCCCGCGGCCGGGTGGACGGCGATCTCGCGGGCGAGCTCCAGCGCCGCCGCCTCGGCCTCCACGGCCGGGGCGCGGCGCGCGAGCAGGCCGAGCGCCTCGGCCTCGTCGATCCCGACGGTCCGGCCGGTGAAGATCAGCTCGCGCGCCTTCGAGAGGCCGACGAGCGGGACGAGCCGCGCCGGGCCGACCGGGACGCCGAGCTTCGCGCCCGGGAAGAGCAGCTTGAGGTTCTCGCCGCCGACGCGCAGGTCGCAGCCCGCGGCCAGCTCGGCGCCCGCGCCGACGACGTTGCCGACGCAGACCGCGATCGTCGGCGCCGGGAACGCCTCGATCGCCGTGTAGAGGCGGGCGAAGAGCTCCATCCGCGCCACGCCGCCGGCGGCGTCGAGCTGCTCGGCGACGTCCGCGCCCGCGCACAGCGCGCGCTCGCTCGTGGTCGAGATGACGAGCGCGCGCAGCTCCGCGTCGGCCGCCAGCGCGTCGAGCGCGTCGGTCAGCTCCAGCAGCAGCGCGGAGTCCATCGCGTTGCGCGCCGCGGGCCGGTCCAGCCGCAGGAGCTCGATGCCGTCGTCCCGCCGCTCACGTGTCAGTGCACCCATGGCGCCGCATTCAATACGATGGCCTGGCGATGCGCCGCCTGACGACCACCCTGCTGTTGAACATCTCGCTGCTGGCCCTCTTCGCGCCCTCGGCGCTGGCCCAGGCGTCCGGCGAGGGCTCCTACGGCGCCGTCTCCGACAAGACGGTGACGAACAGCGCGTTCATCATCATCGCCTTCTTCCCGCTCTTCGTGCTCCTCGTCTCGCTGCTGCAGTGGCGCCTCGAGAAGCGCAAGGACGCCAAGAAGGCCGCGGTCAAGTCCGCCGGCGGCGACGCCCGCTGGCGCGGCGGCTGGTAGCCCCGCCCGCTCCGCTCGCCCTGCTAGGAGACCGCGTGCAGCTTCGGCGCGGTCCGCACCGACTCGCCCGCGGTCGCCGCGGCGGCGGCCGTCGCGATCGCCTGCGCGCGTGAGCGCACGCCGAGCTTGCGGTGGATCCGCTCGCTGTGCTTGGCGACCGTGCGCTCGCTGATCCCGAGCGCCTCCGCGACCTCCGCCGAGGTGCCGCCGCGCGCGAGCTCCTGCAGGACGTCGGCCTCGCGGTGGCTGAGGCCGAGGTCGAGCAGCCCGCGGTGCGAGAGCACCTGGCGCGCCTCGTCGAAGAACAGGACGTCGCCGTTGCCCTTGCCGCGCCCGCGGATGACGCGCGCCACGAGCCCGCCGCCGAGCGCCAGCGCGTGGCCGCCCTCCGGCCGCCGGACCCAGTCGGCGACCCGCTTGGGCACCGACGTGTCGTCGTGGCGGCGGATCGCGACGCCCTCGACGCGGGCGAGCGCCGCGCGGCCCGCGTCGGTCGCGAAGGCGACCTGGCCGTCGACGTCGAGCACGACGACCGCCGAGCGCGTGTCGTCGAGCCCCTGGCGCAGGCTCTCGATGAGCGTCGCGCTGCGCTGGCGCAGCTCCGCGTTGCGGTAGGCCTGGACGAGGTGCGGGCGCGCGAGGTCGAGGACGTCGCGGTCGCGCTGGGTGAAGTCCGTGCCGCCGCGGGAGATCGCGATGGCGATCACGAGGTGCTTGGGCGCGGGCAGCGCGAACGCGACCTGGTCGCGCAGGCCCATCGGCACGAAGACCTCGCGGTAGAGCTCGAGCGCCTCGAGCTCCCGGCGCGAGATCACGTCCGAGAACGAGTAGGCGCGGCCGTCGCGGGTCCGGAGGAAGCGCTGGTAGAGCGGGTTCTGCGCGGCGTGGCGCGCCCAGCCCGCGAGCTGCTCCTCGGGCGCGACGGGGTCGCTGATCGTCGCGACCGGCACGCCGCCGTCGACCAGCTCGTTGTAGGCGACGAAGTCCGCGGGCAGCAGGCGCCGCAGGGCGGGCATGACGCCCGCGCGGAACTCGGCCAGGTCCTCGGCGTCGTTGGCCTCGCCGACGAGGTCGAGCACGCCGCGCACGTCGCGTTCGGAGAGCCGGGCCATGATCGGCTTCGAAGCCTAATGACGTCAGGATCGGGCGACCTCGACCAACGGGGGATTAAGGTCCGCCCATGTCAGAACCCGTGCACTACGAGCAGGTGGGCGCCGCCGCGGTCGTGACGATCGACCGGCCGGAGCGCCGCAACGCGGTCGACGGGCCGACGGCCGAGGCGCTGCACGCCGCCTACGTCCGCTTCGAGGCCGACGACGCGGCCCGCGTGCTGGTCCTGACCGGCGCGGGCGGCGTCGCGTTCTGCGCGGGCGCGGACCTCAAGGCGGTCGACACCTACGCGGGCCGCCTCACGCTCCCCGAGGGCCCGATGGGCTTCACGCGGCTGACGCCGGGCAAGCCGACGATCGCCGCGATCGACGGCTTCTGCCTCGCCGGCGGGCTCGAGCTCGCGCTCTGGTGCGACCTGCGGATCGCCACCCACGGCTCGTCCTTCGGCTGCCCCGAGCGCCGCTGGGGCGTGCCGCTGATCGACGGCGGGACGCAGCGGCTGCCGCGGGTCGTCGGCCTCGGCCGCGCGCTCGACCTGATCCTCAGCGGCCGGATCGTCGACGCCGACGAGGCCCTGGCGATCGGGCTGGTCACCGAGGTGGTCCCGACCGGCGGCGCGCTGCGGCGCGCGCTGGAGTGGGCCGAGGGGCTCGCGTCCTTCCCGCAGGAGACGATGCTCGCCGATCGCCGCGCGGCGATCGAGGGCGCCGGGATGCCGCTGGCCGACGGGCTCGCGCTCGAGGCGGCCGCCGGTCCCGCGGTCTTCGCCGCCGCCCAGGCGGGCGCCGCGCGCTTCGCGGGAGGCGAGGGGCGCGGCGGTGAGGGCGCGGGCGTATAGGATCGCGACCTGTCCCGCGGAGGAGTGAGGAGAGGTTCTGCATGGCGTATTTCGTGACCGGAGCGACGGGCTTCATCGGTCGGCATCTCGTCGAGGAGCTGCTGCGCAACCGCACCGGCGACGTGTACGTGCTGGTCCGCGAGTCCTCGCAGGACCGCTTGGCGTCCCTGATCGCCTCGTGGCCGGACGGCGCGGCGCGCGTCCACCCGGTCGTGGGCGACCTCGGCGAGCCGCGCCTGGGGGTCGGCGACGACTGGATCGCCGAGCACCGCGGGAAGATCGACCACTTCTTCCACCTCGCGGCGATCTACGACATGACCGCCGACGACGAGCGCAACGAGAAGCTCAACGTCGAGGGCACGCGCCACGCGGTCGACCTCGCCAACGCGCTCGAGGCCGGGATCCTGCACCACACGTCCTCGGTCGCCGCCGCGGGCGCGCACCGCGGGCTGTTCCGCGAGGACATGTTCGACGAGGGCCAGAAGCTCCCCTCGCCCTACCACCGCACGAAGTTCGAGTCGGAGAAGATCGCCCGCGAGGACTCGACGGTCCCGTTCCGCGTCTACCGGCCCGCCGTCGTCGTCGGCCACTCGCAGACCGGCGTGATGGACAAGGTCGACGGCCCGTACTACTTCTTCAAGGCCATCCAGAAGATCCGCGGCTGGCTGCCCGAGTGGGCGCCGCTGATCGGCCCGGAGCTCGGCTGGACCAACATCGTGCCGGTCGACTACGTCGCCCAGGCGATGGACCACATCGCGCACGAGGACGGCCTCGACGGCCAGGCGTTCCACCTCGCCCACCCCAAGGGCCAGCGCTCGGGCGACATCCTCAACACGTTCGCCCGCGCGGGCCACGCGCCGCACATGGCGATGCGGATCGACAAGAAGCTCATCGACATGCTGCCCAAGGGCACGTTGTCGATGGTCATGAAGCTGCCCGCGCTGAAGGGCGTGCGCGACTCGATCCTCAAGGACTTCGGGATCCCGCCGGAGGTCGTCGAGCACGTCGGCCTCAGCTGCCAGTTCGACACGCGCGACACCGAGCGCGCGCTCGCGGGCAGCGACATCGCGGTGCCCGAGCTCGACAGCTACGCGACCAAGCTGTGGGACTACTGGGAGCGGACGCTCGACCCGGACCTCTACAAGGACCGCTCGTTCGAGCACGCCGTCAACGGCAAGACGGTGGTCATCACCGGCGCCTCGTCGGGCATCGGCCTGTCGGCGGCGATGAAGATCGCGAAGGCCGGCGGCATCCCGATCCTGGTCGCGCGCTCGATGGACAAGCTCGAGGCGGCGCGCGAGGAGATCGAGCGCGCGGGCGGCACGGCCTACGCCTACAGCGCGGACCTCAGCGCGCTCGACTCGATCGACGAGCTGGTCGAGCGGATCCTCGCCGACCACCTCTCGGTCGACATGCTGGTCAACAACGCCGGGCGCTCGATCCGGCGCTCGATCGCGCTGAGCCACGACCGCTTCCACGACTTCGAGCGGACCGTCCAGCTCAACTACCTCGGCACGATCAAGCTGACGATGGGCCTGCTTCCGCACATGCGCGAGCGCAAGTTCGGCCACATCGTCAACGTGTCGTCGATCGGCGTGCAGACCTCGCCGCCGCGCTTCAGCGCCTACGTGGCGTCGAAGGCCGCGCTGGACGCCTGGACCCGCGTGGCGTCCTCCGAGGTCATCGGCGACAACATCACGTTCACGACCATCCACATGCCCCTGGTCCGCACGCCGATGATCGCGCCGACCAAGATCTACGACTCGTTCCCGACGATCTCCCCCGACGAGGCCGGCGACATCATCTGCGAGGCGATCCGCTCCAAGCCGAAGCAGATCAACACGCGCCTGGGCACCTTCGGCGAGGTCCTCTACGCCGTCGCGCCCAAGGCCGTCGACCAGATCCTCCACATGGCCTACAAGGTCTTCCCGGACTCGGCGGCCGCCAAGGGCGAGTCGGACCCGGGCGAGAAGGCCTCGGTCGAGCAGATCGCGATGGCGAACATCATGCGCGGGGTGCACTGGTAGGCCCGCCGCCCGCCGCCGCCGTCGCGCGCCAGATGTCGATCATCGCCTGCTCGTGGGCGATGCCGATGTCGAGGGCGCGCAGCTGGCCGGGCGGGACGTGCGCGGCGATGTCGTCGCGCAGCGCGCGGTAGTCGGCGAGCTTCGCCTGGTGGACGGCGATCTGGTGGTCGGCGACGACCGCGGGGTCGGCGCCGAAGAAGAGCTTGAGGACGCCGGAGTCGCGCAGCTCCGGCAGCTCGTCGGGCGCGGTGCCGCGCCAGCGCTCGAGGGCGGCGCGGCCGCGGTCGGTGATCGCGTAGAAGCGCCGGCGGCGGCCGGTCTCCTCGCGGCGCTCGGTGGCGTGCCCGCCCGCGGCGAGGCGCTCGGGCTCGCGGTAGACCTGGGCGTGCGGCGTCGACCAGAAGTTGTCGACGCTCACGGCCATCATCTGCTTGAGGTCGTACGGCGTGGCCTCCTGCGGGGCCGCGGCCTCGAGCAGGCCGAGGACGATGTAGGAGGTCGGCGTCAGCTTGGGGTCTTGCAATGGTCTCTTTCGGACGGTACCGTTCGCACCATGAGCATCGTATCCGGGACGCAGACCGACCACCGGCTCGGCTTCGCCGACCAGACGGAGGAGGTGCGCGTCGACGCGCTACCCCTGTCGGGCACCGTGCCCGCGTGGCTCCGCGGCGGCCTCGTCCGCGTCACCCCGGCGCAGATGGACTTCGCCGAGCGCTCGGTCTCCCACTGGTTCGACGGCATGGCGATGCTGAACCGCTTCGGCTTCGCCGGCGACGGCTCGGTCTCCTACGCGAGCCGCTTCCTCGACACCGGCGCGCGCCGCGCCGCGCTCGCCTCCGGCGGCAGGTCGGTCAACGGCTTCGCGACCGACCCCTGCCGCTCGCTCTTCCAGCGCGTCCAGTCCGCGTTCAGCCCGGAGCTCACCGACAACGCCAACGTCAACCTCGCGCGCCTCGGCGACGAGCACATCGCGATGACCGAGACGCCGATCCCCGTGCGCTTCGACGCCGAGACGCTCGAGACGCTCGGCCACGACGAGGGCGCGGCGGGCTTCGGGCAGATCACGACCGCGCATCCGCACCACGACCCGGAGCGGGGCGAGCTCGTGAACTTCGCCGCGCACCTGGGCGCCAGGAGCGAGTACCGCGTCTACGCGCGGCGCTCGTCGACCGAGGCGCGGACGCTCGCGACGATGCCCGTCCGCGAGCCGTCCTACATGCACTCCTTCGCGATCACGCCGCGCTATGCGCTCCTGATCGAGAACCCGCTCGTGGTCAACCCGCTGCGGCTGGCGGTCGGCGGCAAGGCGTTCATCAAGAACTACAAGTGGAAGCCGGAGCTGGGCGTCCGGATCCACGCGTTCGACCGCGCGACCGGCGCGCTGCACCGCACGTGGACGGCCGACCCGTTCTTCGTCTTCCACACCATCAACGCGTTCGAGGACGGCGACGACGTCGTGCTGGACCTGTGCGCCCACGAGGACGCGTCGATCATCGAGCTGCTGGAGCTGGACCGGCTGCGGTCGGGCTCCGGCCACGCGACGCTGGGCGCGCGGCCCCTGCGCCTGACGCTCGGCGCGGCGAGCGGCGTCGCGGCGGCGCGCGAGCTGGCGGACGTCGACCTGGAGCTCCCGCGGATCGCCTACCGCACGCGCAACGGCCTGCCGTACCGCTACCTCTACGGCGGGAGCGCGGGCGACGCGGCGTTCTTGAAGCGGTTGGTGAAGATCGACGTGGACGACGGCTCCTTCGCGGTCTGGGACGAGCCGAGCGCGTGGGCCGGCGAGCCGATCTTCGTGCCGCGGCCGGGGGCGGTCGCGGAGGACGACGGCGTCGTGCTGTCGGTGGTCCTCGACGCCGAGGCGGGCTCCTCGTTCCTGCTCATGCTGGACGCGGCGTCGTTCGAGGAGGTCGCGCGCGCCGAGGCGCCGCACCACGTCCCCTTCGGGTTCCACGGGCAGTTCTTCAGCGCGTAGCGGTGCGCAGGAGCTGCTCGCCGGTGCGCGTGCGGCCGTAGAGGACCTGGCGGCTGGCGCGCCGGCTCGTGACGAGGCCGGCGCGGTGGAGGACCTTGAGGTGCGAGGAGACGCCGGCCGGGCTGGCGGCGAGCCGGCGTGCGAGCTCGGAGGTCGAGACCGGCCGGTCGAGCGCGAGCAGGACGGCGGCGCGGCGCGCGCCGAGGAGGTCCTCGAGCGCCCGCCGGTCCTGCGCCGGCGGGGCCCAGAGCCCGGCGACGCCGCGGGGCGCGTAGACGATCGCGGGCTGCCACGGCGCGTCGGTCATCGGCCAGACGTCGGGCCAGGCGAAGGCGGCGGGCACGAGCAGCAGGCCGCGGCCCGCGAGGTCGACCTCGCGCTCGGCCGTGGCGGCGACCTCGACGCGGCCGTCGTGCCAGCGGACGTCCTCGTTGAGGTCGGCGAAGGCGGCCGACGGGCCGACCTCGGCGAGGCGTCGGCCGCGGCCCGCGACCTCGGACTCGACCATCGCGAGGATGTCCTCCCACTTCGGCGCGAGCACGGCGTCCCACCACGCCCGCATCTGGGCGACGAGGCGCTCCAGGCCGCGGGTCGGATCGTCGACGAGGAGCTGCGCGGCGCGCGGGAGGCCGTCGGGGTAGGCCATGCGCAGCTCACGGGCGACCTGCGCCGGATCGGTGGCCAGGACACGGCGAAGCTCACCCTCCAGTTGAGCCTGAGGCTCGCGTGGCGGCGGGCTCACGAAATCCGGGTACGAGCTGGCGTTCTGCGGGATGACCGCGTCCAGCAGGTCCCACTCGAGGCCGTGCGTCCGCGGGTGCGCCCAGGCCCACCACGGGGCGTGGATCGAGAACTTCTCGGGCTGCCGGAGCGCCTCGACGGAGCCCGAGAGCTCCATCAGCGGGGAGATCGCGAAGCGCGTGCGGAGGAGGTCCTCGTGGCCGAAGCGGTAGGCGATCACGTGGCGTGGAGCGTAGCGGCGGATTCGCGTGGGTTCGAATCCGTTGGCGCGGGACGGCGGCGTGCCGCATCCTGGACGGCGTGTCCGTCGTGCTGCGCCATCCGGGGGTCGTCCGCCTCCTCGTCCTCAACGTGCTCGCCCGCATCCCGCTCGCGGGGTCCGGCGTGCTGCTCGTCGTCCACGCCCACGCGCTGAGCGGGAGCTACGCCGCGGCGGGCCTCGTCGCGGCCGCCAACGCGCTGGCGCTCGCCGTCTCGGCGCCGGCGCTCGGCGGGCTCGTCGACCGGCGCGGGCAGACGCCCGTGCTCGTCGGCGGCGGGCTGGTGGCGGGCGCGGCGCTCGTCGCGCTCGCGCTCCTCCCCCACGGCGCGCCGCTCGGCGCGCTCGTGGCGCTCGCGGCCGTCTCGGGCGCGGCGCAGCCCCCGCTGGGCGCGTGCCTGCGGACGGTCTGGCAGGACCTGCTCGCGGGCGACCGCGAGGCGATCCGCTCGGCGTTCGCGCTCGAGGCCGCGGTGCTGGAGCTGACCTACATCCTGGGGCCCTTCGGCTTCCTGACGCTCGCGGCGCTCACCTCGACGCGGGTCTCGATGGGCGCGCTCGGCGCGCTGCTGACCGCCGGCACGCTGGCGTTCGCGGCCGAGCCGGCCTCGCGCGCGTGGCGGCCGGAGGACGGCGAGCCGGGCGTCGCGCGCCGCAGCGCCCTGGTCGCCCCGGGCGTGCGGACGATCGTGTCGGTCATGGCCGCCGTCGGCGCGCTCGTCGGCGGCGTGGAGGTCACGGTGACGGCGGCGGCGAGCCCGGGCGCGACCGGTCCGCTGCTCGCGGTCTGGGGCGCGGGCTCGCTGGTCGGCGGCGTGGCCGCCGCGCGGCTCGGCGGCGCGCGCGGCGCCCGCGACCTGGCGCTGCTGCTGCTCGCGCTGGCCGGGACGCACGCGGCGCTGGGCCTCGGCGGCGGCTCGCCGTTCCTGCTCGGCGCGCTGCTCGCGGTCGCGGGCGTCGGCATCGCGCCGGTGCTCGGGACGACCAGCGCGCTCACCGGCGACCTCGCCGTGCCGGGCACGGCGACCGAGGCCTTCGCCTGGAGCACGACCGCGCTGGCGGTCGGCGTGGCGATCGGCGCCGCGGTGACGGGCGCGATCGTGGACGCGGGCGGCGTCGGGCCGGCGTTCGTGGCCGCGGGCGCGGCGGGGCTCGTCGGCGCGGGCGTGGTGGCGGGACGGGCGGGGTCGCTGCGCGCGCGGGGCGCCGTGCCCGCGTGAGCGGCGCGTGACCCGCCGCGTCTCCGCGACCGTACCGGTGGACGTGGAGGACGCCCGCGCGGCGCCCGCCGCCTGACGAACGTGCGCGCCTGGTCCCACAGCCACCTGACCTTCCCGCTCGGCCGCAAGCGGCAGCGCTACCCGCTGTCGAAGTACGCCCTGCTGCGCGAGCGCGTGGTCGCCGACGGCACGGTCGCCGCCGAGGCGATCGCCGAGCCGGCCGCCCTGCCCTGGGCCGCCGTCGAGCGCACGCACGACCCGCACTTCGCCGGGCGCATGCGGCGCGGCGCGCTCACGCTCCGCGAGGAGCGCGTGCTCGGCCTGCCGTGGTCGCCCGCGCTGATCACCCGCACGCTCCACGGGATCCAGGGCACGCTCGGCGCCGCCCGCGACGCGCTGCAGACCGGCACGGGCGCGATGCTCGGCGGCGGCACCCACCACGCGGGCCGCGCGACCGCCCGCGGGTACTGCGTGTTCAACGACCTCGCGATCGCCACCGCCGAGCTGCGCCGCGCCGGGGACGCCCAGCGCGTCCTCGTGATCGACTGCGACGTCCACCAGGGCGACGGCACCGCCGAGCTCCTCGGCCCGGACCCCGACGCGTTCACGCTCAGCGTGCAGTGCGAGCGGAACTACCCGTTCAAGCGCATCCCGAGCGACCTCGACGTCGAGCTCCCGGCCCGGACCCAGGACGACGCCTACAACAACGCCCTCGACGACGCGATCACCACCGCGCTCGACCGCTTCCCCGAGCCCGACCTCGTCCTCTACGTCGCCGGCGCCGACCCCTGGGAGGGCGACGCCCTCGGCCGCCTCGCGCTCACCAAGCAGGGCCTCCGGCAACGCGACGCGCTGGTCGTGCGACGGGCGCGCGACGCCGGGCTCCCCATCGCCGTCACGCTCGCCGGCGGCTACGCGCCCGACGTGGCCGACACGGTGGACATCCACGCGGCGACGATCGCCGCGGTCGCGCGCGCCGCGGGCTGAGCCTCAGGCGTCCTCCATCAGCGAGACCTGCTCGGCCTGCGCCAGGAAGTCCTCCGCCTTGGCCGTCATCCGGACCAACCCATAGGCATCGAGCACGGCGCGCGGCAGCTCGGTCGCCCCCGCCGCCCGCAGCCGCCGCATCAGCTCCGCCACCTCGCGCAGCGGCACCTCGTCGAGCGCCCGCGTCCCCAGCTCGCGCACGCGCACCTCGGCCGTGCCCGCCGGGCGCAGGACCTCCGAGCCCTCCTCCATCTCGATCGCGCTCGCCGCCCGCAGCCGGAACGTCGCCCCCGACAGCGGCGCCCGCGCGATCGACGTCAGCGCCTTCCCGCCGCTCGCCTTGATGTACAGCCGGTACGCGCGCTCGGCCAGGATCGGCCCCTCGGCGTCGATGATCTCCAGGAGCACCGGGCCGATCGCCTCGCGCCCCGCGCTCCGCGGATCCGGCACCGGGTGCGCGGCCCACGCGGTGTAGGGCTCGAGGTCGACGTGGACCGCGCCGCCGCCCCGCCGCCCCGTGCCGCCCGCCACCGGGAAGAGCCCCGCCACGTGCCGCGCGATGCGCTCGCCGCGCAGGAACAGCACCCCGTACGCGCGGTGCTCCTCCCCGCCCTGCTCGAGCACCGCCTGCCAGCTCACGAGGTCCTCGGCCTCGGCGACCTGCAGGATCTCCTTGAACCGCGGCGCGGCGGCCAGGTAGGAGGCGTAGTGGTCGCGCAGCGCGGCCCGCCCGCGCACCGCGCGGTCGAAGCGCAGCAGCACCGCGTCCTCGTGGTACTGCCCCAGCAGCCCCTCGAGGTCGCCGGCCTCGGTCAGGCGCACGTGACGGTCGAACAGCTCGCGGGGCGTGGGCATCGATCGGTCTCCTAGATGCGGAAGACGGGGACGAGCCGCTGCTCGTGCTCGGCGTCGATCCGAGCGACCACCTCGAGATGCTCGGCCAGCGGCGTGCCGCGCAGCTTGGTGCCCAGGCCCTCGTCGACCTGGTAGATCCCCGCGCTGTTGGACATCTCGATCTCGATCCGCACCGCCTTCTCGCGGCCCGGCAGGATCTTCACCGACTCGATCGCCTTCGACGACACCGAGTGGATGTTCGGCAGCAGCTTGTCGGCGCGCGAGCGGCCCTTGGCCATGTCGAGCGCGTCGGCGACGCGGAGGATCGCGCCCTCGATCGTGAACGGCGCGCCCTTCGAGCGGTGCGAGATGATCGCGTGCGAGGCCTCGGAGACGATGATCGTCCGCGCCGGGTCGTCGTAGATCGGCGCCAGCAGCGTGGGCAGCTTGTCGGCGGTGAGGAACAGCGAGAACTGCTCGTGGTCGGCGCGGTGGATCGACATGCCGACGCAGTGGAAGAGCGCCGCGGCGGCGATCACGACCTCGGCGTCGCGCTCGGTCAGCCCGTGGTCGGCGACGACCGACGGGACGACGCCGCGGCGGAACAGCAGGCGCGCGAGCCGCAGCCCGATGTTCGTGACGATCTGGATGTGGACCCACGAGTGGTCCGACATCTCCAGCCGCTCGGCGTTGATCGCCGCCGCGTGCCACCACGCCTTCAGCTCGACGTCGGCGTTGACCGCGTCGATCAGGCGGTCCAGGCGGCGGTTGCCGCGCGCGGGGACGCGGATCGTCGCGGCCGCGACCCGCTCCTCGAGGGTCCTGGGCGTCTCATCGGCGATGCCGTCTGCGCTCACCCGGCCGACCCTAGCGCGGAGCGCACCTTGGCCACGACCGTGGGACCGCTGTCGCCGCGGTCGATCCGGATCCGCGGCAGCTGCAGCGGATCGCCGCCCGCGTGGGCCGCGCCGTCGAGCTCCGTGGTCGCCGCGCGGTAGCCCGCGGCCTTCACGGCCGCCTCGACGGTCGCGTCGTAGTGGCCCGCGGGGTAGCAGAACGCGTCGGCCGGGACCCCGAAGCGCTGGTGGATCTCCGCGCGCGAGCCCGCGACCTCGCGGCGCAGCGCGGCGGCGTCGAGCGTCGTGAGGTCGGGGTGCGTGAGCGAGTGCGCGTCGACCTCCCAGCCGTCGGCGACCATCGTCCGGATCCGGCTCTCGGTCAGCCCGCCGGGCGTGCCGAGGTTGTGCAGCGCAAGGTTCAGGACGCCCGGCCAGCCGGCGTCCCGCAGGATCGCGCCCGCGTCCTTGCCCTGGCTCAGGTAGCCGTCGTCGAAGCTCAGGACGATCGGGTGCGGCGGCAGCGTGTCCTTCCCCGCCCAGCCGTCGAGGACCGCGTCGAGCGTCACGCCGTGGAAGCCCGCGCGCGCGAGCGCGGCGACCTGCGCGCGCAGCTCCGCGGGCGCGACCCACAGGTTGGGGTACTTCGCGCCGGGCGGCGGCGGGGCGATCACGTGGTACATCAGGATCGGCACCGGCGCGCGCGAGTGGTGGAGCGGCAGGTCCGGGATCGCGACGTCGATCTGGTCCTCCGGGCCGTTGGCGACCTGGCCCGCGGGCGGCGCGGTGCGCGTCGTCGCCGGGCCCGGGCCGCCGGACGACGACCCGCAGCCCGCGAGCAGGACCACGACCAACAGGAGGAGCGCGCGACGCCACACGCCGCAGAACCTAGATCAGGACGTGCTCGACGGGTCGCGCTCCGCGGCCCGCGCGGTGTGCCCGAGCATCAGCTCGCGCTGGAGGTCGCGGGGCTCCGGCCCGCCCACCCCGCCGTGCTCGTCGCGCACCCGCCGCACCCACTCGCCGTCGGGCTGCAGCTCCCAGGCGTGCGTGTCGTCGGCGAACGCGCGCTCGAGCGTGTCGAGCAGGTCGTCGCGGAGGATCGGGTCCTCGACCGGCGCGACGAGCTCGACGCGCGTGTCGAGGTTGCGCGGCATCAGGTCGGCCGAGCCGATGAAGACGAGGTGCTCGTCGCCGCGCTGGAAGGTGAAGATCCGCGAGTGCTCCAGGAAGCGGCCCACGATCGAGACGACGCGGATGTTCTCGCTGACGCCCTCGACGCCCGGCACCAGGCAGCAGATCCCGCGGATGTTGAGCTCGACCGGCACGCCCGCCTGCGAGGCGCGGTAGAGCGCCTTGATGCAGGTCCGGTCGACCAGCGAGTTCATCTTCATCTGGATCCGCGCGGGCTTGCCGGCCTTGTGCGCCTCGATCGTCAGGTCGATCTCGTGGACGATCCCGTCGCGCAGGTGGTCCGGCGCCACGAGCGCCTTGCGGTAGCGCCGCGGCCGCGCGTAGCCCGTGAGGAAGTTGAACATGTCGGCGACGTCGGAGCCGAGGCGCTCGTCGGTCGTGAACAACCCGAAGTCGGTGTAGAGCCGCGCCGTCTTCGGGTGGTAGTTGCCGGTGCCGATGTGCAGGTAGTGGCGCACGCCGTCGCCCTCGCGGCGGACGACGAGGATGCACTTGGCGTGGGTCTTGAGCGCGGGATGGCCGTAGACGACGTGGACGCCCGTCTCCTCCAGCTTGCGCGCCCACTCGATGTTCGCCCGCTCGTCGAAGCGCGCCTTCAGCTCCACGAGGCAGACCGCCTGCTTGCCGCGCTCGGTCGCGCGGATCAGCGCGGGCACGAGCGGCGTGTCGTCGGAGGTCCGGTAGATCGTGAGCTTGATCGCCAGGACGTCGGGGTCGTTGGCGGCCTGCTCGACGAAGCGCCCGACCGAGCTCGAGAACGAGTCGTAGGGGTGGTGGACGAGGATGTCGCCCGCGCGCATGGCGGCGAACATGTCCACCTTGGCGTGGTGCTCCTCCGGCCGCAGGCGCGGCTGGGTGACCGACTGCCACGGCGGGTCGCGGAGGTCGTCGAAGCCCTTGAGCCGGACGATCTGCCAGAGGTCGGTGAGGTCGAGCAGGTCGTGGATCTCGTAGACCTGCCGGTCCTCGACCTCGAGCGCCTCGGTCAGCGCGTCGCGCAGGCCCTGCGCCATCCCGGCCGCGATCTCGACGCGGACGACCTCGCCGAAGCGGCGGCGGCGCAGCTCGTCCTCGACGGCCGTGAGCAGGTCGTCGGCCTCGTCGGAGATCTCGAAGTCGGCGTCGCGGGTCACGCGGAAGACGCCGTGCTCGACGACCTCCATCCCCGGGAAGAGCGCCTCGAGGTTCGCGGCGATCAGCTCCTCCATCGGCACGAACGTCGTCGGCTCGTCCTCGAGCGCGACGAACCGCGGGAGCATCTCCTTCGGGACCTTGACGCGCGCGAAGGTGACCTGGCCGGAGACCGGGTCGCGCACGAGCACGGCGAGGCTCAGCGAGAGGTTCGAGATGTAGGGGAACGGCCGGCCGAGGCCGACGGCCAGCGGCGTGAGGACCGGGAAGATCTGGCGGCGGAAGCGGTGGTCGAGCGCGCGGCGGGCCTCGTCGGAGACCTCCTCGATCCCGACCAGCCGGATGTCGTGCTCGGCCAGCGACGGGCGTAGGTCGTGGGAGAGCGTGCGGCACTGGCGGTCGGCGAGCGCGAGGACCTTCTCGCGGATCGCGTCGATCGTCTCGCCCGGTGTGCGGCCGTCGAGCTTCGGCGCGGTGATGCCCGCGTCGACCTGGTCGTGCAGGCCCGCGACGCGGATCATGAAGAACTCGTCGAGGTTGGACCCGAAGATCGCGGCGAACTTGCAGCGCTCCAGCAGCGGCTGGTTCGGGTCCTCGGCGAGCTGCAGGACGCGGTCGTCGAAGTCGAGCCAGGACAGCTCGCGGTTGATGTAGAGCTCGGGCGCGTCGAGGTCCGACGGCGGCGGCGGCGTCGCCGGGGCGGGGTCGACGGCGCGGATGGACTCTTGCGTGAGCTGGGGGTCTGGGGTCATGCGGGGCGCCTTCCACGGTAGGCGGTGGCGCGCGGCCGCGCCGTTACCACCGTGTGAACGCGAGGTGATCGTTCCGGGACCTGGACAGGTTTACCCGACCTGGGCCAGCAGGTCGAGGATCACGCCCTCGCGCAGGCCGCCGCAGCCGACGTGCAACGGGCATTGCGCGGCGCGGGCGACCTCGGCGAGCAGGACCAGCCCGGCGGGCAGGAGGCGCACGCGCTCGACGTGGAGCTCGAGGTCGAAGGCGGCGCGGCGCGCGGGGCTCGCGGTCACGCGCGCGAGCGCGCCGTCGAGGGCGGCCGCGGTGAGCCGCTCGCCGCAGAGGCGCCGCAGCGAGGTCGCGCTCCCGCCGACGGCCCAGGCGACGTCGGCCGGCGGGCAGCCCGCGGCGGCGACGGTCGCGGCGGCCTCGGCGCGCGCGGCGGCGAGCTGCGCGGCGCCCGGCGGGTCGTCGTGGAGGTGCGCCTCGGAGAGCGCGCCCGAGCCGATCGGCAGCGACGCCCACCACGTGGGCGTCCCGCCCGGCGCGCCCCAGGCCAGCTCGGTCGAGCCGCCGCCGACGTCGGCCACCACGACGGAGCCCACGCCGTCGCCCGCGAGCGGCGCGGTCGCGCCCGCGAAGGCGAGCCGCGCCTCCTCCTCCCCGCTCAGGACCTCGACCGCCACGCCCGCGGCGGCGCTCAGCCGGGCGAGGAGCGCGTCGCGGCTGGGCGCGTCGCGCAGCGCCGCGGTGGCCACGACGCGCAGGCGCTCCCCGGCGCCGCCCGCGCGGGCCGCGCGCGCCTGCTCGGCGACGGCCTCCGCGATCGCCTCGACCTTCTCGGGCGGGATCCCGTCGCGCCGCTCCGCCGCGCTCAGCCGCACGAACGCGCGGTGCGCGGCGACCTCCACGACGGCGCCGGGACGGGCCGGATCCGGCTCGGCGACGAGCAGCCGGGTGGTGTTGGAGCCGATGTCGATGCAGGCCGCCCGGATCAAGGTGACAGAGCCTTGCACGTCCGCACTGCTTGAATGGGCATGTGGCCGCCGTCGCTCCCGCCATCCTCGTGCGCGATCTGCGCAAGACCTATGGCACGTTCGAGGCCGTGCGCGGGATCGACTTCGAGGTCGCGCCCGGCGAGGTCTTCGGCCTGCTCGGCCCCAACGGCGCGGGCAAGACGACGACCGTCGAGATCCTCGAGGGCTACCGCCGCCGCGACGCGGGCATCGTCTCCGTCCTCGGCCAGGACCCCGAGCGCCGGCCGCGCGACCTGCGCCGGCGGATCGGCATCGTCCTGCAGTCGACCGGCATGTACCGCCACATCACCGTCCGGGAGGCGCTCGCCCATTGGGCGCGCTTCTACCCGGACCCGCGGGATGTGGACGAGGTGCTGTCGCTCGCCGGGCTCGACGAGAAGGCGGACGCGCTCGCCCGGACCCTGTCGGGCGGCCAGATGCGGCGCCTGGACTTCGGGCTCGCGCTCGTCGGCGACCCCGAGCTGATCTTCCTCGACGAGCCGACCACGGGCTTCGACCCGGCGGCGCGGCGCGCGGCGTGGGACGTCGTCCGCTCGCTGCAGGAGCTCGGCAAGACCGTCCTGCTCACCACGCACTACCTCGACGAGGCGCAGGCGCTCTGCGACCGCGTGGCGATCATCAAGGAGGGGCGGATCGTCGCCGAGGGGCCGCCCGCCGAGCTCGGCGCCTCGTCGTCGCGCTACACGGTCGCGTGGCGCCCGGCGGAGACCGGCGCGCTGGAGTCCCGCGAGACCGAGGACCCGACCGCGCTGCTGCACCAGCTCACGAGCGCGGCGCTCGCCCGCGGCGAGCGGCTGCAGGACCTCTCGGTGACGCGCCCGTCGCTGGAGGACGTCTACCTGGAGCTGACGGCGGAGCCGAGCGCGCCGGCCGCCGCGCCCGAGAGCGAGGCCTCGAATGTCTGACGTCATGACGCTCGCCTACCACCAGTACCGCCTCGAGCGCCGGATGTTCTGGCGCAACCCGAGCGCCGCGTTCTTCAACTTCCTGCTGCCGCTCCTCTTCCTCGCGCTCTTCGGCGCGATCTTCAGCGGCAACCAGGACGACCTGGACGTCCTGATCCCCGGCATCGCCGGCATGTCGATCATGGCCACCACGTTCTCGTCGCTGACCATGAACCTGACGTTCCTGCGCGAGCAGGGCGTGCTGAAGCGCATGCGCGGGACGCCGCTGCCCGAGGGCTCCTACCTGCTCGGCGTCTTCGGCAACGCGGTCGCGAACGCGGTCATCCAGCTCACGCTCGTGATCGTCGCGGGCAGGCTGCTCTTCGGGACCGGCTGGCCGAAGGAGTGGCTGGAGCTCGTCATCTACACCGGCGCGGGCGTCGTCTGCCTCGCCGCGCTCGGCGTCGCCTGGTCGCACGTGATCCCGAACTACGACGCGGCCGCGGCCTACTCGAACATCATCTTCCTGCCGACGATCTTCATCTCCGGCGTCTTCTACGACGTCGACAACGCGCCGCAGTTCCTCCGCGACATCGCCCAGGCGCTGCCGCTGACCCACGTCATCGACGGGCTCTCGGGCGCGCTCGTGAGCGGGCGCTCGCTGAGCGACAACGCGTCGGGGCTGGTGGTGATCGCGCTGTGGAGCGCGTTCGGGATCTTCTTCGCGGTGCGCGGCTTCCGCTGGGAAGCGCGGCGCGAGAGCAACAACTAGCTGGAGCGCGGCGCCGGCGTCGTCGGCGGGCCCTGGCGGGCGGGGCGATGCGCGTCGCCCGCCGGGTCGTTCGTACGTAAGTGCTCTCCGCGAGCACCCGGCTACGAATGACCTGCGAGGTCGCTTGCCCGCGCGGCCCAAGCCCCTACGGCGCGAACTTCTCCCACGCCAGCGCCGTCACCAGGACGAGCGGCGCGACGATGAGGAGCAGCACGAGCTGCGGCAGGCCGCCGAGGCCGTAATGGACGACGATGCTCACCGGCAGCGAGCCGAGGACCGCGGCGAGCACCGGGAAGGCGACGACCCAGAGGACGATGATCAGGCCGCTCATGCCGGTCTGGTCGCCGTAGGTCACCGACAGCAGGCTCGGCGGGAGCTGGCCGCCGCGGCGACTGCTGAGCGCGGCGCAGAGCGTCACCGCGGGCGCGGCCGCGACGGCGAGCAGCGCGGCGGCGCCGCCGTGGTCGGGCAGCGCGCCCGCGGCGGCGCACGCGACCGCGGCGATCGCCGAGCCGGCCAGCACGACGATCCCCGGCACGAGCGCGTGCTGCGCGAGCACGTGGCCCATCCGCGCCCGCAGCAGGACCCGCGCCCGGCCCGGCTGGTCGGTCTCCGCGCGCAGCGGCTCGAGGACCCGCGACGCGCCGACGTAGGTCGCGAGCGCCCCGCCCGCGACCGCGGCCGGGTGCTCGGCGTTCAGCAGGCAGACGGCGGTCCCGCCGCCCGCGAGCACCAGCGCCTCGCCGAGCCGCTGCGGCGTCGCGAGCAGCGCGACCGCGTCGCGCCACGCGACCGCGAGCCCGGGCCTGCGCGGCGCCCTCAGCCACGCGCGCCCGCCCGCGGTCGGGCCCGCGCCGACGGCGCTCAGCGACCGCCGCACGTAGCGCGCGTTCATGGAGTACAACGCCGCCACCGCGCCGCCGCGCGCCTCGGCGCGCAGCATGTGGCGCTCGGTCGAGCAGCGGCCGCGGCGGGCCAGCGCGAGCGCGACGACCGCCGCGGTCGCGACCGCCAGCAGCGCCATCGCGAGCGGCCACGTCCCGCCGGAGGCCAGCGGCTGCACGGCCCAGCCCCACGGCCCCGACCACAGCGCGACGTGGCGCCCCGTCGTCCCGGACGCGTCGACCACGACCAGCGCGGCCGCCGCGAGGAAGATCGGCCAGCTCGCGCGGCGCGTCGCGCGGTCCCACGTCGCCGAGCCCGCCACGAGCGACGCGCCCGCCACGCCGAGCAGCCCGAGCAGCGCGATCGCCACGACGAACGCCGCGGCGCGCCCCGCGTCGACCCCGCGGTGGTGGCCCGCGACCCCGACGACGACGATCCCGGCGAGGACCGCGGCCGCGCCCGTCCCGGCCAGCAGGCCGCGGACGAGCCGCCCGAGCACGAGCTCCCCGCGGCGCAGCGGCGCGCCGAGCAGCTGCGCGACGTCCGCGATCGAGAAGACGACCGGCCCCTGCACGGCGCCCCAGCGCACGAGCGCGAGCAGCCCGACGAGCGCCAGCGACGGGCCCCACGTCGCGACCGCGCGCGGCGTCGCGACCTCCGCGAGCGCCTGGCTCGCGGTCCCGTAGACGAACGGCCCGCCGATCGCCAGCGTGATGAAGACGTAGTAGACGGGCTCGAGCCGCTTCAGCAGGCTCGGCGGCGCCTGGACCGTCCTCCAGAACGCGCGGATCTCGCGGACCCGCGTGCGCGGGACGCCGGGGCGCGGCTGGGCGCCCGCGCCCGCGGCCGGCGCCACGCTCGCGCTAGGCATGCTCCGGCGCCCAGCCGCGCTGCGCGGCCCGCGCGCGCACCTCGCGCCACGGCCCGCGGTCGAGCACCTTGCCCTCGCCCAGGACGATCGCGCGATCGGCGACGTCGTCGGCGAACGCCATCTGGTGTGTGGTCAGCAGGATCGCGGTCCCCTCCGCCTTGGCGTCGAGCAGCAGCTCCACGAGCAGCTTCTGCGACGGCGGGTCCAGGCCGACGACCGGCTCGTCGAGGACGAGCAGCCGCTTCGGCCGGATCAGCGCGCAGGCCAGGCCGGTCTTCTGCTTGAGCCCGCGCGAGAGCTCGGTCGGCAGGAAGTCGGCGCGGTGGTCGAGGCCGAGGCGCAGCAGCAGCGCGTCGATCCGCGCGTCGAGGTCGTCGTCGACCACGCCGTGCGCGAGCGCGACGAGCGCGAGGTGCTGGCGGACCGTGAGGTCGTCGTAGAGCAGCGGCGCGTCGGGCACGAGCGCGAGCGCGGCGCGCGCCTCCTCGGCGTCGGGCTCGGCGTGCGGGTCGTGACCGTAGATCCGGACCGTCCCGTCGCTGGGCTCGAGCAGGCCGCTGATCGTCCGGACGGCCGTCGACTTCCCGCTGCCGTTCGCGCCGATCAGCGCCACGCACTGCCCGCGCTTGAGGTCGAGGTCGAACGCGTCGAGCCCGACGAGCCGGCCGTAGCGGCGCGTCAGGCCGCGGACCTGGAGGGGAAGGGCGTCGTCGGACACGCGCGGAGTGTGACGATCCGGCGCCGCCGGCACCCCGTCAGCCTTCAGACGCCCGCGCCGTCCATCGACCACGCCGCAGGCGGGCGGCCGATCGCCGCGATCCGGACCGCGTGCAGCGGCCCGTCCTCCCAGTCGGCGCGCAGCATCCCGAAGACGTGGACGTCGAGCTGGCGCTCGCCGTGGCGGTGCCAGCCGCGCAGCGTCCCCTCGCGCGTGAAGCCGACGCGCTCGAGCGCGTTCGTGCTGCGCGCGTTCTCGGGGTTCGAGTACGCGCCGATCCGCTCCAGCCCGCAGATCTCGAACGCGAGGTGCGCGATCAGCGCCTTGGACTCCCCGTTGGCGCCCGTCCCCCAGTGCGCGCGGCCGAACCACGTGCCGACCATCGCGCGGCGGTCGCGGCGGCTCAGCTCGGCGAGGCCGGTGACGCCGATCGGGCCGTGCTCGCGGTCGTGGACCACGAAGTCGAGGTGGCCGCCGGACTCGCGCTTGGCCTCCTGCTCGGCGATCCACGCCTGCGGCTCCTCGATCGACGCGTACGGCCCCCAGGAGAACCAGCGCGTGACGTCGGGGTCGCTCGCGAGCGCCAGCAGCGCGGGCGCGTCGTCGGGCTCGGGCAGCCGGAGGGTGAGATGCGGTCCGCGAAGCTCCATCGGCACGGCATCATGCCGGGATGCTCGCGATCCTGTACGACGTGCACGGCAACCGGCCCGCGCTCGAGGCGGTCCTGGACGACGCGCGCGCCGCCGGCGCCGACCGCATCGTGCTCGGCGGCGACTACTCCGCCTTCGGCGCGTGGCCGGTCGACTGCGTCGACGCGCTGCGCGCGCTCGGCGACGGCACGACGTGGATCCGCGGCAACTGGGAGCGCTGGCAGGCGGAGCCGGACGCGGTCCCCGACGTGCCGGTCATCCAGGGCGCGGCGACGTGGGTCCGGGCGCAGCTGGGGCCGGAGCTGGTCGCCGAGCTGGCCGCGCTGCCCGCGCAGGCGGTCGTCGACGACACGCTCTTCGTCCACGGCTCGCCGCTCTCCGACATCGAGCCCTTCGGGCCGGAGCCGGATCCGGAAGGCGACGACCAGGCGCTCGCCGGCGTCGCGCAGCGGCGCGTCGTCTTCGGCCACAGCCACCTGCAGTTCACGCGCACGACGCCGGGCGGGACCCGGCTGGTGAACCCGGGCTCCGTCGGCCTGCCGTGGGACGGCGACGCGCGCGCCGCGTACGCGCTGCTCTCGGAGGAGGACGGCGTGACGCTGCGCCGCGTCGCCTACGACGTCGAGGCCGCCGCCACCGCGGTCGAGGCGATCGGCGAGCCGTGGGCCGCCGCCACCGCCGAGCGCCTCCGGACCGCGCGGTTCTAGCCGATGCTCGCGACCCTCGCCGCCACCGCCGCGGCCACCGTGACCGCCGCGATCCCGTTCCCCACCAACATCGCCTTCGACCCCGCGGGCGGGATGTGGGTCACCTCGGGCGCGGGCGGCGCCCAGAGCAGCGACGGCGTTTGGTACCTGCCGCGCGGGGCCAGGCACCTGCGCCACGTCGCGTCCGGGCTCCACACCGCGCTCGGCCTGCGCTGGTACGGCGGCCGCCTCTACGTCGGCCACGTCGTCTCGCCGAGCCGCGGCCGCGTCACGGCGCTGAGCGGCTTCGACGGCGCGAAGTTCACCAAGCGCCGCGCGATCCTCCCGCGCCTGCGCATCGGCCGCCACACCGTCGACTCGATCGTCGCCGACCCGCGCACCGGCCGCCTGCTCGTCGGCGTCGGCTCGGTCGCCGACCACGCCGGCCCGCCCGGCCGCGTGCTCTCCTTCCGGCCCGACGGCACCGACGTCCGCACCGAGGCCACCGGCCTGCGCAACCCCTACGGGTTGGCCTTCATCCCGGGAACGCGGAGGCTGCTGATCACCGACAACGCGCGCGACGACCTCGGCCTCACGCGCCCGCCCGACGAGCTCGACCTCGCCGACCTGAGCGCCGCCGGGACGCCGCGCTTCGGCTTCCCGCGCTGCACGCGTCCGCCGTGCCGCGCGCCCGTCGCGAAGCTCCCGCCGCACGCCTCGGCCGACGGCCTCGCGGTGAAGAAGGGCCCGCACGGGACGACCATCGCCTACGTCGCCGAGTTCGGCTCGTCGTTCGCCGCGAACCCCACGGGCCGCGACGTGCGCCGCATCACGCTCACGCGCCGCGGCGGCGCCTATCGCGCGCGCGTCGAGGTGATCCAGCGCTTCCCGTCCAACGACCCGCTCGGCGCCGCGATCGGCCCCGACGGCAGGTTGTACGTGTCGCTGCTGGCGTCCGGGAAGGTGCTGCGCTACCAGGCGGGCGTCTGACGCGGCGTGCCCGGCGCCGCGGGCGCGTCGGGCAGGAGCGTGTGGAACGCGCAGCCCTGGCCCGGCGCGGACTCGACGTAGATCCGCCCGCCGTGGCGCTCCACGATCCGGCGGCAGATCGCCAGCCCGATGCCGGTCCCCGCGTACGCGTCGCGGCCGTGCAGCCGCGTGAACATCGCGAAGATCCGCTCCTGGTCGGCCTCGTCGATCCCGATGCCGTCGTCGGCCACGGTCACCACGGTCGCGCCGATCGTCCGCCGCGCGCCGACGCGCACCGTCGGCGGCCGGCCCGGCGCGTGGAACTTCACGGCGTTGCCGACCAGGTTCTGCAGGAGCTGGTGGAGCTGCGCGGGCTCGGCCTCGAGCGTCGGCAGCGTGCCGACCTCGACCGTCGCGCCCGCCTCCTCGATCGCCGGGCCGAGCACCGCCAGGACGCCCTCGACGAGGCCGCGGAGGTCGACCTGCTCGCGGCGCGGCTCCTCGTTGGCCACGCGCGAGTACGTGAGCAGGTCGTCGATGAGGTGGCGCATGCGCCGCGCGCCGTCGCCGGCCTGGCGCAGGTACTCGCGCCCGGCCTCGTCGAGCTGGTCGCCGTTGCGCCGCTCGAGCAGGCCGAGGAAGCTCGCGACCATCCGCAGCGGCTCGGAGAGGTCGTGCGAGGCGATGTGGGCGAAGTCCTGGAGCTCGGCGTTCGTGCCCTGGAGGCGGTCGGCGCGCTGGGCCAGCTCGTGCTCCATCGCGAGCCGGTCGCTGACGTCGCGCCCGACGATGTAGAACGCCTCGTCGCCCGGGGCGCCGCTCCACGCCATCCAGCGGATCGACCCGTCGGCGCAGAGCATCCGGCAGACGTACTCGGCGATCGTCTCGCCCTGGGCCAGGCGCGCGATCTGCGCCTCGGTCTCGGCGCGGTCGTCCGGGTGGACGATCTCCAGGTACGGCTTGACCTCCATCGTCGCGCGCGGCCAGCCGAGCTGCTGCTCCCACGCGTCGTTGAAGGACTTCAACAGCCCGTCGAAGCCCGCGGCCGCCAGCAGGTCGGGCGACATCGCGAAGAGCCGCGTGAGATGCCCCGCATCGGCGGCGTCGGCGGGCGACGTGTGCAGACGGTCCAATGTCCCAGCTCCCTCGCGCCGCATCCTCTCACAGGCCCCGGAGGAAGGAGGAGGGGCGATCGCGATCCGCCACGTGGCATGCTGGAGGCCATGGACGATGCCGAGGATCCCATCGACCTCGTCGCCACCGTCGGGCCGCTCGACGCGGTCGTCGAGACGCTGCGCGACGTGCTCCATCGCTCCGGCGCCCTCCGCGTGGCCGTCGTCGTGGACCTGCCCGACGGCCCGGCCGCGCTGGTCGACGTCGGGCGCCTCGCCCCGGTCGAGGTGCGGATCGCCGACCGCACGATGCACCTCCCCCACGCGATCGAGCTGGAGGCCGAGTCCCTGGCCGGCGCGATCGAGCTGCGCCAGCTCCCGCCGTTCGAGGTCGAGCCCGAGACCGGCCAGGTCGTCGGCACGATCGGCGGCCTCGACATGCTCGCCGACGCGATGCGCGCGCTGGCCGAGCTGCTCGGCGGCCGCAGCGTCGCGATGGCCGTCTACCAGACGATCACGCCGGGGATCGACCTGACCGTGACCGCGCGCCACGGCGAGGCCGTGCTCGTGACGCTCGGCGACAACGAGTGGGAGCTGCCGGACCGCTGAGCTTGGCTCAGCGCAGTTGCGCGGAGGTCAGGCCGAGGAGCTGCCGGGCGATGATCAGCAGCTGGATCTGCTGGGTGCCCTCGAAGATGTCGAGGATCTTCGCGTCGCGCGCCCACTTCTCCAGCAGCAGCTCCTCGCCGTAGCCGAGCGTCCCGGCCAGCGCGACGCAGCGCAGCGCGACGTCCACGCAGGTCCGCCCCGCCTTCGCCTTCGCCATCGAGGCCTGGAGCGAGTTCGGCTTGCCGTTGTCGGCCATCCACGCGGCCTGGAGCGTCAGGAGGTACGCGGCCTCGTAGTCGGCGTCCATCGCCAGGTACTCGGCCGCGGCGGCGCTCTGGCGCGCCGCGGGCGCGTCCCAGTCGACCTCGACGCCGGCCTCGGCCAGCAGCGGCCGCGTCGCCTCGAGGCACGCGCGCGTGAGGCCGACGGCCATCGCGGCCACGAGCGGCCGCGTGTTGTCGAAGGTCTGCATCGCGCCCGCGAAGCCGTTGGTGACCTCGATGCCGGGCGGGCCGAGGAGGTTCTCCTTCGGGACGCGGCAGTCCTGGAGCGTGAAGGCCGCCGTGTCCGAGGCGCGGATCCCGAGCTTGTGCTCGAGGCGGTCGAGCTTCATCCCCGGGTTGGAGCGCTCGACCACGAACGACTTGATCGCCGCGCGGCCCTTCGAGCGGTCGAGCGTCGCCCAGACGACGACGAGGTCCGCGCGCTCGCCGGCGGTGACGTAGATCTTCTCGCCGTTCAGGACGTAGTCGTCGCCGTCGCGGACCGCGGTCGTGCGGATCGCGGCGCTGTCGCTGCCCGCCTCCGGCTCGGTGATCGCCATCGCCGCCCACTGGCCCGCGAAGCGCTCGAGCTGCTCGTCGTCGGCGACCGAGGCGATGGCGCTGTTGCCGAGCCCCTGGCGCGGGACCGAGAGCAACAGGCCGACGTCGCCGCGGCAGAGCTCCATGATCGAGAGCGCGGTGCTCATGTTGGAGCCGTTGCGGTTCTCCTGCGCCCCGCCGCCGTCGGCCGAGCGGCGCACGCCCGCGGCGCCCGCGCCGCCGAGGTCGCTGCCGTCGTTCATGCCGTCGATGAGCGCGGCGAGCATGTCGAGCTCGACCGGCCGCGCGTGCTCCTCGCGGTCGTACTTGCGCGAGATCGGGCGGAAGACCTCGTCGGCGACCTGCCGGGCCTGGGCCACGAGCGGGCCGAACTTGCGGGGGACTTCGAGGTTGATCATCAGACGACCAGGACGCCTTCCATGAGGCCGGTCGCGCGCAGGTCGCGGTACCAGCGTTCGACGGGATGCTCGGCGATGTAGCCCGCGCCGCCGAGGAGCTGCACGCCCTCGGAGCCGATCCGCATCGCCTGCTGGGTGGCGAGCGAGCGGGCGAGCGCGGCCTCGCGGGCGAAGCCGCTGCCCGCGTCGGCGCGCGCGGCGGCGCGCAGCGCCACGAGCCGCAGGCCCTCCAGCTCGATCGCGATGTCGCTCACCGCGAACGCGACGGCCTGCCGGTGGCTCACCGGCTCGCCGAACGCGACGCGCTCGTTCACGTAGGGGATGACGTAGTCGAGGACCGCGCGGCCGACGCCGGCCGCGATCCCCGCCCAGGCCAGCCGCGAGCGTGCGACGCACTCGGCGAAGACCGCGGGGTCGGCGCCGCCGAGCAGCGCGCCGCGCTCCACCTTGACGTCCTCCAGACGGAGGCGGCCGAGCGCCGCGCCGCGCAGGCCCATCGCCGGGTCGGCCTTGACCTCGACGCCGCCGCGCGCGGGCTCGACGAGGAAGAGCGCGGAGCCGCCGCCCTCGACGCGCGCGGCGACGATCAGCAGCTCGGCGTCCTCCACGCGCGGGACGAGCGCCTTGGTCCCGCTCAGCACGTAGCCGCCGGCCGACGGCCGCGCGACCGTCTCCAGGGCCATGGGGTCGAAGAGCGCGCGCGGCTCGGCGATCGCGAGCGCGGCCGCCGGGACGTCCTCGCCGACGAGCGCGGGCAGGTAGGTCGCCTGCTGGTCGGCGTCGCCCCAGAGCGCGAGCGCGGTCGCCACCGCGGCGGGCGCGAGCGCGCCGACGGCGAGGCCGGCGTCGCCGTGGGCGAGCGTCTCGGCGGCCAGCAGCGCGGTCACCGCGGAGCGCTCGCTGATCGCGCCGCCGAGCTCCTCCGGGACGCCGAGCATCGTGAGCCCGAGCTCGTTGGCCTCGGCCCAGACCTCGGCGCGGCCCTCGCCGCGCTCGGCCGCCGCGGCGGCGGGCCGCAGGCGGGCGGCGGCGAAGTCGCGCCACGCCTCGGTGAGCATCTGCTGCTCGTCGTCGAGCGTGAGGTCGAAGAGGCCGCTGCCGCTCGCCGTCCTGGGCCGCGCCGGGCGGCCGAGCCTGGCGCCGGCGGAGAACGTCCGGCCCGCGCGGCTCGCGGCCCGGAAGCCGTCGCGCGTGGCGCGGTAGAGGACGCGCTCGGCGGGCTTGCGGACCCCGAGGCGGTCGACGACCGGGGAGCCCGCGAGCCGGCCCAGGGCGCGCAGGCCCAGGCCCATGCCGCGCTCGGCGACCGTCATCGTCCGTTCTCCACGAGCAGCCCGGGCTCGACCGTGGCGATCAGGAGGTCGGCGGCCTCGCGCGCCGACATCGCGCCGGTCCGCAGCCACCAGCGGGCGAGCGCCTCGGCCGCCGCCATCAGCATCACCGACGTCGCCTCGATCACCGCGCGCGAGCCGGTGCGGCGGTGCGGCGGCATGAGCGCGACGGTCGCCTGGGCGACCAGCTCCAGCAGCCGCTCGCGGTAGGGCGCGACGAGCGCGGCGATCTCGCCCGACTGCGGCACCGTCTCGTCGAAGAGGACGCGCCAGGCGTCGCGGTCGCGGTCGACGAAGTCGTAGAAGGCGATGACGCCCAGCCGCACGGCCTCGGCCGGGTTGGCGGCGCGCCCGACGGCCGCCACGACCGCCGCGATCAGCGCCTCGCCCGCGGGCGCCATGCACGCCTCGTAGAGCCGCTCCTTGTTGCCGAAGTAGGCGTACAACAAGGGCTTCTTGACGCCGACCTCGAGCGCGATGTCCTCCATCGTCACGGCGGCGAACCCGCGGCGCGCGAACTGCTCGTGCGCGACGCGGATCACCTGCTCCTCGCGGTCGGCGCGCGCGAGGCGGCGGCGGGTGGCGGTGGGCCCGGGGGTCTTCGGTGTGCTCGGCATCGCGCCGCGCACCGTAGCCGTTGTTTATACGTCGGTCAACTGGCCGCCCGCGTTCGGACGACGAGCGGGCGGGCGCTAGGCGTCCAGCCGCACCGGCAGCGTCTTGAGCTGGTTGATGAACGGCGACTCGGCGAACAGCGGCCGCCCCGCGATCTCCATCCGCGGGAAGCGCGCGAGCGTCTCCTCCATCAGGATCCGCAGCTCCAGCCGCGCCAGCGCGGTGCCGAGGCAGAAGTGCCGGCCGCCCGCGCCGAAGGCCTGGTGCTCGGCGTTGCGGCGCAGGTCGAAGCGGTCCGGGTCCTCGTAGCGCGTCTCGTCCCGGTTCGACGACACGTACCACATGACCACCTTGTCGCCCTGCTTGATCTGCGCGCCGTTGAGCTCCGTGTCGCGCGTCGCCGTGCGGCGGAAGTGCGCGAAGGCGGGAAACATGCGCAGGGCCTCCTCGACCGCGCTCGGGACGAGCGACGGGTCGTCGAGCAGGAGCTGCCGCTGCTCGGGGTCCTCCAGCAGCGCGCGCATCCCGGAGCAGTACGTCGCCTTCGTGGAGTCGTTGCCCGCGGCCACGAGCAGGAAGAACCCCATGACGATCTCGTGCTCCTCGAGCTGCTCGCCGTCGATGTCGGCGTGGACGAGGACCGACATGAGGTCCTCGGTCGGCCGCTCGCGGCGCTCGGCGATCAGCGCGGCGCAGCGGGAGAAGATCTCCGGCACGTCGCGCTCCATGACGGTCTGCACGCCCTCGGGGTTGAGGTCGGGATCGCCGGCGCCGAGCGTCGTGTTCATGAGCCGCGCCCAGATCTCGTCGTCCTCCGGCGCGGTGCCCATGAAGGAGCCGATGACGCGCGCGACGACCGGCTGCGCGACGTCGGTGACGAGGTCGCAGGTCTCGCGGCCGTCGAGGCGGTCGAGCACGCGCTTGGTGATCTCGCGGATGGCGGGCTCGTGCTCGGCGATGCGCTTGGGCGTGAACCCGCGCTGGAAGAGCGCCTTGAGGCGGTCGTGGCGCGGCGGGTCCATCCCGATGAACATGCCCTGCGCGAGCGCGAGCGGGAGGATCGCGTCGGTCAGCGCCGTGAAGCCGGTCGCCGACGAGTAGGTCTCCCAGTCGCGGCTGACCGCGTGGACGTCGTCGGCGGTCGTGACCGACCAGAAGCCGTCCTCCTCGGGGTACTCGGTGATCTTCGAGGTCCAGTGGACGGGGCACTGCCCGCGGAGCTGCTTGAACAGCTCGTGCGGCGGCCCGTCCTGCCACTGCTCGCGCTCGGTGACGAGCGTCTCTTCGAGGGAGGGAACCGGATCGGCGGACATGGTTTGACACTCTGTCAAACCTGGCGCTCGTACTGCAACTCCAATCCGTCGATCTCGTCCATCTGCTCACCGGTGCGGACGAAGCCGAAGGAGGCCGCGAGCGCGAGCGAGGCCGCGTTGTCCGGGCTGATCGAGGCGCGGGCGACGCGGGCGCCGTTCGCCCCGGCGAACGCCAGCAGCTCCGCGAGCGCGGCGCGCGCGTAGCCGCGGCGGCGCCGGCCCGGGACGATCCGGTAGCCCACCTCGACCATCCCGCGCTCGTCCGGCGGCCCGTGGAAGCCCGCGTGCCCGACGACCTCGTCGGCCCCGACCACCACCGCGCGCACGAGCCACGGCGCGTGGTCGGGCTCGCCGACGACCTGGCCGAGGCGCAGCGTCCACAGCCAGGTGTCCCGCAGGAACTCCGCGGGCAGGAGGATCCCGCCCGCGGCGGCGCGCGCCCGCGCGAGGTCGCCGTCGAGGAGCGCCTGGAGCGTCGGCGCGTCGAGCAGGTGCAGGCGGACGGTGGGGGCGGCCATCGGGGCATCCTCGCGCGTTCCGCGGCCGGCGCGGTCCGCTCAAGGATCCTGCTCATCTTCCGATCCCCGGAGGGCGTGCCCGCCAGCACCGAGAGCTCCCGCCTGCCGCCGCCGGTCGACCCCGTCGGCCGGCTGCCGGGCGCGCGAAGGCGCTACGAGCGGCGCTGGGGCTTCCTGCCGTACTCGGGTCGCGCGGACCTGCCGCGGACCGGGCGGACCGCGCTCTACCGCGTCGAGTGGGGCCGCCGCGGGCGCGAGCTCTGCGTGATGCTCACGCGCTGGGAGCACCGGCGCGGCCGCTGGCGCCGCGACGCGGTCGTCGAGCACGCGTGGCTGTCGGCCGAGGACGCCGAGGGCATCGGCGCCACGCGCCATCGCCTGGGCGCCCGCGGCGAGGCGCTGGAGGAGGCGGAGGACGCGGCGCGGCTGGAGCGGCTGGGCGACGCGACGCTCGCGCTCGCCCCGCCCGTCGTCGCCGCCGCGCCGCCGCCCGACCGCCCCGCCGAGCGCGAGCTGCCCGTCCCGGTCGACCCCGTCCGGGAGCTGGAGCGGCGGAGCGCGTGGCGCCTCCTCGACGCCGCGGTGCCGCTCAGCTTCGTGCTCATCCTCGTCACGGCGCACGTCGTGGACGACCCTGGCGGCAACCTGCTGCTGATCCCGGAGCTGCTGTTCATCGCCTCGTTCGGCTGCATCGACCTCCGCCACCGCCTGCTGCGCCGCCGCGCCGACCGCGCCGCCGGCCGGTTCCTCCCCGCCGAGCGCCGCCGCGGGCTGCCGCCGTCCGGCCGGCGCACGCTCTGCCGCGTCGAGCACGGCGTCGCGCCCGACGGCGCGGTGTGCCTGATGCTCGTGCGCTGGCGCTACCGCCGCAAGCGCTGGCGACGCGACGACCTGCTCGACCACGTGTGGCTCGCGCCCGGCGACGCGGCGGGCCTCGCCGACGCCCGGGAGCGCCTCGAGGCGCGCGCCGCCGCGATCGAGCGCGCCGACGCCGGCCGCGCCCCCGACCCGCTCTTCCACCAGGAGCGCCGCCCGCGGCCGCGCAAGCGCTCCCGCGACGAGCACGCGGCCACCGAGCGCCGCCTCGCCGATCTCTCCCGCGAGCTCCACGCCCTCGACGACCTGGTCGAGGACCTCGCCGAAGACCCGCGCTGACCGCGGCCGCCCGCGCGGCGCCGCCGGGGCTGGGTAGGCTCCGCCCCGTGTCCCCCTCCGCGCCCGCCGAGACGTTCCTGCTCGTCGACGGGGAGAACATCGACGCCACGCTCGGCGGGAGCCTGCTCGGCCGCCGGCCCGCGCCGGAGGAGCGGCCGCGGTGGGATCGGGTCCGGGACTACGGGCGTGCCGTGTGGGACCAGCCGCTGCGCGGGCTGTTCTTCCTCAACGGCTCGGGCCAGCTGCCGATGTCGTTCGTGCAGGCGCTCGACGCGCTCGACTTCCGGCCGGTGCTGCTCAGCGGCCCGTCGGACGTCAAGGTCGTCGACGTCGCGATCCAGAAGACGCTCGCCGCCCTGGCCGAGCGCGGGCGCGGCGACGTCCTGCTCGCCAGCCACGACGGCGACTTCGCGCCGCAGGTCGCCGAGCTGCTCCGCGACGGCGACCGCCGCGTCGGCGTCATGGGCTTCCGCGAGCTGATCAGCTCCTCGCTGCAGGAGCTGACCGCCGACGGCCTCGAGCTCTTCGACCTGGAGGACGACGTGGGCGCCTTCACCGTGACGCTCCCACGCCTGCGCGTCATCCCGATCGAGCGCTTCGACCCCTGGTCGCTGCTCGCGTAGCGGCGCTAGCCGCGGACCTCGCCGAGGCCCATGTCGCGGCCGATGATCTCCTTCATGATCTCGTTCGAGCCCGCCCAGATCTTCGTGACGCGCGCGTCCATCCACGCGTGGGCGACCTCGTACTCCTCCATGTAGCCGTAGCCGCCGTGGAGCTGGACGCAGGCGTCGATGACGACGTTCTGCACCTCGGCGCTCCACCACTTGGCCTTGGCCGCGTCGACCGCGGTGAGCTGGTGCTCGGCGTGCGCGGCGATGCACTGGTCGACGAACGCCTGCGTGACGTCGACGCGGGTCTGCAGGTCGGCCATCAGGAACCGTGAGTTCTGGAAGGTCCCGACCGGCCGCCCGAACGCCTTGCGGGACTTGATGTAGTCCAACGTGACGGCGAGGATGTGCTTGGCGTTGGAGATGTTGGAGATCGACGAGCCGAGCCGCTCCTGCGCGAGGTGCTCCATCATGTGGTGGAACCCGCGGTCGACCTGGCCGATGAGCTGGTCGTCGGTGACGCGGACGTTCTCGAAGAACAGCTCGGCCGTGTCGGCCTCGTGCTGGCCGACCTTGTGGAGCTTGCGGCCGCGCTGGAAGCCCTCCATCCCCTCCTCGACCGCGAAGAGCGAGATGCCGCGGCCCTTCGGGTCGGTCGCCGTGCGGGCGGCGACGATGACGAGGCCCGCGTGCGCGCCGTTGGTGATGAACGTCTTCGAGCCGTTGATGACCCACTCGTCGCCGTCGCGCTTGGCGTTGGTCTTGAGGCCCTGGAGGTCGGAGCCCGCCTCGGGCTCGGTCATCCCGATCGCGGTGATCATCTCGCCGCTGCAGAAGCGCGGCAGCCAGCGCTCCTTCTGCTCCTCGGTGGTCAGGTTGGTGAGGTAAGGCGCGCAGACGTCGGAGTGGATCGTGAAGGACGAGGAGTACGCGATCCCGGCGCGCGAGAGCTCCTCGTTGAAGATCGCGTTGTAGCGGAAGTCGACGTCGCTGCCGCCGTACTGCTCGGGGATCGCGACGCCGAGGAAGCCCGCGTCGCCGGCGGTCGCCCAGACGTCGGACGGGATCCGGCGCGCCTCGCGGATCTCCTCGCGCCGGGGCAGGATCTCGCGATCCACGAACGCGGCCGCGGACTCGCGGAACAGCTTGTGATCGTCGTCGAACAGCGTGCGTGGCAGCGACATGCGGCCGGACTATACGGAGGCGTTCGCTCGACCGGCGGCCTCTTTTCCCACAATCTTGGTCAAGATTGAGTACATTGCCCCCGGCCCGATGTCCGCCACCGTCCTCGCCTCCCCTCGCGCCCGCCGGATCGGCCTGCGCGCCCTCTCGCTCGCGGTCTTCCTCGGCGCGTGGTGGCTCGTCGCCGAGCTGGACGTCTGGTCCGACCTCTTCGTCCCGGACCCCACCGCCGTCTTCGACCGGCTGATCGACGGCGAGACGACGCACGACGGCATCCGCGGCCTCAGCGGCTACTACCTGCACGAGCACCTCTGGCACAGCCTCTGGCGGATCCTGCGCGGGCTGTTCTGGGCGATCCTCGTCGGCGTCCCGCTCGGCCTGCTGCTCGCGACGGTCGGCCCGTTCCGCGTGATCGTCGAGCCCTACGTGACCTTCGTCCGCGCGCTGCCGCCGCTGGCCTACTTCAGCCTGCTGATCATCTGGTTCGGCATCGAGGACGCGTCGAAGGTCTGGCTGCTCTTCCTCGCCGCCTTCCCGCCGATCACGCTGTCGGTCCTGCACGGCGTCCGCGGGATACCGCGGCGGCAGGTCGACGGCGCGCTCGCGCTCGGCGCGAGCCGCTGGCAGGTGACGCGCTTCGTCGTCCTGCCCTCCGTCCTGCCCGAGCTGTTCACCGGCGTCCGCCTGGCGATCGGCTTCGCGTGGACCACGATCGTCGCCGCCGAGACCGTGGACGGGATCCCCGGCATCGGCGGCCTCGCGTGGGAGACCAAGAAGTTCCAGCAGACCGACGTCGCGGTGTTGTGCATCGTGTTGATCGGGCTGTCGGCCATCGTCCTCGACCAGCTGGTGCGGGCGCTCGAAGCGCGCGTCGTGCCGTGGCGGGGAAAGACATGAACAAGGAGATCCACCCCATGAACCCCCGACGGTTCCTGCCCGTGCTGCTGCTCGCCTCCGTCCTGGCGCTCGGCGCGTGCGGCTCGGACGACGACAGCGGGAGCGGGAGCGGGAGCGGGAGCGGCGGCGGCAGCGCCACGGCTGCCGCGGCCCCCGCCAAGCCCGCGGCCCCGAAGAAGATCACGATCGCCTACCAGGCGATCCCCAACGGCGACCTCGTCGTCAAGCACGAGAAGTGGCTCGAGCAGGCGCTGCCCGACACCGAGATCGACTGGAAGCTCTTCGACTCGGGCGGGGCGGTCAACGAGGCGGTCGCGGCGCACGCGGTCGACATCGGGCTGGCGGGCTCCAGCCCCGTCTCGCGCGGCCTGTCGACGCCGCTGCCCTACGAGGTGCCGTGGATCCACGACGTCATCGGCAAGGCGGAGGCCCTGGTGGTCAAGAAGGACATCACCTCGGTCGCGCAGCTGAAGGGCAAGAAGGTCGCGACGCCGTTGGCGTCCACCTCGCACTACTCGCTGCTCGCCGCGCTCGACGACGCGGGGCTCTCGAGCAAGGACGTCAAGGTGGTCGACGCCGAGCCCGACGACATCTACGCGGCGTGGTCGCGCGGCGACATCGACGGCGCGTACGTGTGGAACCCGAACCTGGCGAAGATCATCAAGGACGGCGGGCACGTCCTGGTCAGCAGCGCCGACCTGGCGAAGGAGGGCAAGACCACCTACGACCTCGCGGTCGTGACCAAGGACTTCGCCGCGAAGCACCCGGACGCGGTCAAGACCTGGGTCGCCCAGGAGGACAAGGCGGTCAAGTTGTACCGGTCGGATCCCGACGCGGCCGCGACCGCCGTCGGCGCCGAGCTGAACCTGCCCAAGGACGAGGTGCTCCCACAGATGAAGGACTTGATCTTCCTCGACGCGAGCGAGCAGGCCGGCGCCGAGTACCTCGGCGGTGGCCTGGCCAAGAACCTCTACGCCGCGGCGCAGTTCAACAAGACCCTGGGGCAGATCCCCAAGGTCGCCGACGAGGCGTCCTACGGCGCCGCCGTGAACGCGACGTTCGCCAGTGGCGTCGGAGGCTGAGCCGGTCCTGCTCCGCGGCGTGGCGCACAGCTACGCCGCGGTGCAGGCCCTCGGGCCGCTCGACCTGGAGGTCGCGGCGGGCGAGCTCGTCGCGCTCGTCGGGCCCTCGGGCTGCGGCAAGACGACGCTGCTCGGCCTGCTCGCGGGCTTCCTGACGCCCACCGCCGGCGAGGTCCTCGTCGGCGGCGCGCGCGTCCGGGCGCCGGGCCCGGAGCGCGGCGTCGTCTTCCAGCAGCCGAACCTCTACCCGTGGCTGAGCGTGCGCGAGAACGTCGCGCTCGGCCCGCGGCTGCGCGGGGCCAAGAAGGCGGCGCGCCACGCGATCGCCGACACGCAGCTCGCGCGGGTGGGGCTCGCGGACTTCGCCGCCGCGAAGCCCTACGAGCTGAGCGGCGGGATGCAGCAGCGCGCGCAGATCGCGCGCGTCCTGGCCAACGACCCCACCATCATGCTGCTCGACGAGCCCTTCGGCGCGCTCGACGCACTCACGAGAGAGCGCCTCCAGGCCGAGCTCCACCGCGTCTGGCTCGGCTCCGGCAAGACCGCCCTCTTCATCACCCACTCCGTCGAGGAGGCCGCCTTCCTCGGCACCCGCGTCCTCGTCATGTCCCCGCGCCCCGGCCGCATCGTCTTCGACGAGCGCCCACCCTTCGCGCCGGAGGAGCGCACGGCGTCGCTGCGCGCGGACCCGGCGTTCGTGGCGTTCCGCGAGCGAGTGCGGGCGGCGATCAGGGAGTAGGGGCCCGCATGAGTGTCATACGACTCACATGAGTTGTTTTTGACTCATATGAGTCGTACGCTGCTCACCCCGTGCACGTCGCCCAGCCACACACCTCCGTCGCCCCGACCGTCGACGGCGACGTCCTCGTCGCCCTCTGGCCCACCGACCTGCCGATGACCGGCCGCCAGGTCGCCGCGCGCGTGCCGCACCGCTCGCAGAAGGCGGTCTCCGTCGCGCTCGACCGTCTGGTCGGCCAGGGGCTCGTCCACCGCCGGGAGGCCGGACGCGCCTACCTCCACACGCCGAACCGCGAGCACGTCGCGGCCCCGGCCGTCGTGGCCCTCGCCGGCCTGCGCGGCACGCTGATCGACCGCCTGCGGGCGCACCTGGCCGGGTGGTCGCCGGCGCCGCGCCACGCGTCCCTGTTCGGCTCGGTCGCGCGGGGAGACGGGGACGCCACCTCCGACGTCGACCTGTTGATCGTCCGGCCGGACGGCGTCGAGGCGGAGGACGCGGCCTGGCGCCGCCAGGTCGAGGCGCTCGCCGACGCCGTCCTCGCGTGGACGGGCAACCACGCCGGCATCATCGAGCTCTCCGCCGCCGAGCTGGCCGCCTATCGCGACGACCCTCCGGAGATCGTCACGGAGCTGCGCAGGGACGGCATCGATCTCGCTGGGATCCCCGTGCGCGCAGCGTTCGCCGGACGAGCATCGGCCGATGAGCCCTCCGCCCCGCCGCACGCAGCCCTGCGACCGCCGCGCCGCGCTCGCCCGTCTGCGTGACGCGCAGGCGCAGCTGGACCTCGCGGAGCTGGCGGACGGCGACAGCAGCCCGGAGGAGCGGAAGGCCGCGACCTCCTGCGCCGTGATCGCCGGCATCGCCGCGTCCGACGCGGCGTGCTGCGCGGCGCTCGGCCGGCGCTCGCGCACGCAGGACCACCGTGACGCCACCGCGATGCTGCGCGGCATCGCCGGCGGGTCCGACGCGGCGAACGACCTCGCCCGCCTGCTGCGGCGCAAGGACCAGAGCCAGTACGGCTTCGCCGACGTCGGCGCGCAGCAGCACCTCGCCGCGGTCCGCCAGGCGCGGGCGCTCGTCGTCTTCGCCGAGCGGCTGCTGCAGCGCTAGCCCGGGACCGGCAGCGCCTCGATCTCCGTCGCCAGGTCCGCCACGGAGTCGAGGATGCGCGAGGGGCGGAACGGGAAGCGCTCCGCCGACTCGAGGGTCGAGACGCCGGTGAGGACGAGGACGGTCTCGAGGCCCGCCTCGAGGCCCGCGACGATGTCGGTGTCCATGCGGTCGCCGATCATCGCGGTGGTCTCGGAGTGGGCGTCGATGGCGTTCAGCGCGCTGCGCATCATCAGCGGGTTGGGCTTGCCGATGTAGTAGGGCTCGCGCTCGGTCGCGCGGGTGATCAGCGCGGCGACGGCGCCGGTCGCGGGCAGGGAGCCGTCGGGGGACGGGCCGGTCGCGTCGGGGTTCGTCGCGATGAAGCGGGCGCCGTTCTCGATCAGCCTGATCGCCTGGGTGATCCGCTCGAAGGAGTAGGTCCTGGTCTCGCCCAGCACGACGTAGTCGGGGTCGCGCTCGGTCAGCGTGTAGCCGCTCTGGTGCAGCGCGGTGGTCAGGCCGGCCTCGCCGATGACGAACGCGGAGCCGCCGGGGCGCTGGTCCTCGAGGAACTTCGCGGTCGCCAGCGCGCTCGTCCAGATCGCCTCCTCCGGGATGTCGAGCCCGCTCGTGCGCAGCCGTGCCGCGAGGTCGCGCCGCGTGTAGATGGAGTTGTTGGTCAGCACCAGGAACGGGATGCCGCGCTCGCGCAGCGCGCCGATGAAGCGCGCGGCGCCCGGCACCGCCTCCTCCTCGTGGACGAGCACCCCGTCCATGTCCATCAGCCAGGACCGGACCTCGCGCCGCGACATCACACGCCCTCCAGGAAGCTCAGGACGGCGGCCGAGCACGCCTCGGGCTCGTCGTCGAAGACGAAGTGGCCCGCCCCCGGCACGATCACGAGCGTGGTGTCGGGCAGCTCCTTCGCGAACCGGTGCGCGCCCGCCACCGGCGCGAACGGATCCTCCTCGCCCCACAGGATCAGCGCGGGCGCGCCGACCGCCGCGAGGTCGTAGTCCTCCAGCTCGGAGAACTCGCCGGAGCGGTAGAGCTCCAACTGGCCGCGCCGCCGCTCGGGCGACCCATAGGCCTTGAAGTACTCGTCGAGGCTGCGGTCGTCGACCCCGGTGCTGACGGCCTTCAGCATCCCGCCGAAGCCGTCGCGGTCGAGCGCGTCGACGAGCTGCTCGCCCTGCCCCGGCGTCCGCATCGCCTCCGCCATCCCGTGCCACTTCCCGTCGGAGAAGAACCCCGTGTCGCTGATGACCATCGCGCGCACGAGGTCCGGGTGCTCGCACGCCCAGCGCAGGCCGATCAGGCCGCCCCAGTCGTGCAGGACGAGCACGACCTCGCCGAGCTCCTGCTCGCGGTGGAACGCGTCGACCGCGTCGACGTGCGCCTGCCACGTCCCGGACCCGGCGTAGGGCGAGTCGCCGTAGCCGGGCAGGTCGGGCGCGACCGCCTGCCAGCCGGCGTCGGCCACGCCCTCGAGCAGGTGGCGCCACATGTACGAGGACTCCGGGTAGCCGTGCAGGCAGAGCACGGTGCCCTTCGGCGCCTCGACGGGCAGGGACTCGCGGTAGACGAGCGGCATCGGAGCTGAGCCTACCCCGAGACGGGTAGGTTGCCGGGCGATGTCACGCCTCAAGCTCGCCGCCGGCCCCGTGTTCATCGGCGCCGGCCTCCTGCACTTCCTCAAGCCGCGGATCTACGAGGCGATCATGCCCGACTACGTCCCGGCCCAGCGCGAGCTGGTCTACGCCAGCGGCGTGGCCGAGGTGGCCGGCGGCGTGGGCCTGCTGAGCTCCTCCCCCACCGTTCGCACCTGGTCGGCGTGGTGGCTCGTCGCGACGCTCGCCGGCGTCTTCCCGGCGAACCTCCACATGGCGCTGCACCCCGAGCGCTACCCGGACATCCCGGGCGGGAAGGTCGCGCTCTACGCACGCCTGCCGTTCCAGCTCGTCTTCGCGAAGTGGGTCCTCGCGGCGGCGAAGCGGGACTAGTTCCCGATCAGCACCGACGCCGCGCCGAGCAGGAGCGCGAAGACGACGAGGGCCAGGAGCTGGCGGCCGGAGGTGGAGGGTGCCTGGGTGCGCATGCACCTCCTCCAACGCGCGAGCGCGGCGGAAGTGACGGGTTATCGGAGCAGCAGCACGATCGCGACCGTCACGCCCAGCGCGATCACCGCGCCGCGCAGCACCGGATCCGGCAGCCGCCGCGCCACGCCCACGCCGACGCGCCCGCCGACCAGCGTCCCCGCCCCGACCACCAGCGCCGAGACCCACGCGACCGGGCCGAAGAGCGCGACCGCGACCGCGCTCACGATCGCGACGGTCAGCGAGAGCACCTGCTTGACCGCGTTCAGCCGCCGCATCGGCTGCTCGAGCGTCAGCCCGAGCGCGGCGAGCAGGACGATCCCGAGCCCCGCCCCGAAGTAGCCGCCGTAGATCGACGCGACGCCGACGGTGATCACGAGCCGCGCCGGCGCCGTGTGGTGCTCGACCCGCGCGACCCACCGCGAGACCAGCGGCTGGAGCGCCAGCAGCGCGCACGCGAGCAGGACGAGCCACGGCGCCAGCGCCGAGAACGTGTCGGCGGGCCCGAGCAGCAGCAGCGCCGTCCCGATCGCCGCGCCGACGCCCGCCGCGAGCGCCAGCGTCCGCACCCGCGCGCCCTGGCCCGCGAGCTCCGCCCGCGAGGTCGCCGACGCGCTCAGGTAGCCCGGCAGCGTCGCGATCAGGTTGCTGACGTTGGCGCTCAGCGGCGAGAGGCCCGTGGCCAGGAGCGCCGGGAACGAGATCAGCGAGCCGCCGCCCGCGACCGCGTTGATCGCCCCGGTGGTGACCCCGGCGGCGGCGAGCAGGGCGACATCGGCGGCGTCCACGGCGGCGGAGTCTGCCCGAACGTCGCCCCTCGACGTTGCGCCGGGGCCCGCATTGGGCAAGGCTGCTGGCATATGGCGACAGACGCGCTACGCGGCGGCATCGACCTCGGCGGCACGAAGATCCAGGCGATCGTCGTCGACCCCGGCCAGCAGGTCCTCGGGCAGGCCCGGCGGGCCACGCCCACCGAGGGTGGGCCGCCGGACGTGATCGCGGCGATGGCCGACGCGCTCGACGAGGCCCTGGAGGGCGCGGGCGTCGAGGCCGAGCAGCTCACCGGCGGGATCGGCGTCGGCGCGCCCGGCGCGATCGACACGGCGGCCGGCACGCTCGCCCGCGCCGGCAACCTGCCGGGCTGGCGCGACGCCTACCCGATGGCCGCGGAGCTCGGCAAGCGCTTCGGCGGCGCGACCGTGAAGCTCGGCAACGACGTGCAGGTCGCCACGAACGCCGAGTTCACCCTCGGCGCCGCGCGCGAGTTCCAGTCGCTGCTCGGCGTCTTCTGGGGCACCGGCGTCGGCGGCGGGATCGTCCTCGACGGCAAGCCGTGGCTCGGCCGCGGCGCCGCGGGCGAGATCGGCCACATCCCCGTCCGCCACCACGGGCTGCAGTGCCCCTGCGGGCGGATCGGCTGCATGGAGGCCTACGCGGGCCGCCGCGCGATGGAGGCACGGGCGCGCAAGGCCCACGACGAGGGCGAGAAGACCGACCTCTTCAAGATCATGGAGGAGAAGGGCCGCGACCGGCTCACGAGCGGGATCTGGGCGCGCGCGATCGAGCGCGGCGACGAGCTCGCCGAGAGCCTGATCGAGGACGCGATCGACGCGCTCGGCCGCGGGGTCGCGGCGGCGTGCAACGTCCTGGACCCCGACGCCATCATCATCGGCGGCGGGCTCGGCGTCCGCTTCGGCGAGCCCTACGCCCGCCGGATCTCCGACGCGATGATGCCCCACCTCTTCCACGACGACGACCCGCCGGTCCTGCGCGTCGCGGAGCTCGGCGACCTCGGCGGCGCGCTCGGCGCCGCGCTGCTGGTGGTGGAGGCATGACCGACCTGGAGGCCTTGAAGCGCGCGGCCGCCGTCGCCGCCGCCGAGGAGGTGCGCGACGGGATGGTCCTCGGGCTCGGGACCGGCTCGACGGTCAAGCACCTGCTGCCCGCGATCGCGGTGCGCGGGCTCACCGGGCTGCGCTGCGTGGCGACGTCGGTCGCGACCGCCGAGCAGGCGGCCGCCCTCGGGATCGCGGTGGAGGACTTCGACGCGGTCGAGCGCCTCGACCTCGCGATCGACGGCGCCGACCAGATCGCGCCCGACGGCTGGATCGTCAAGGGCGGCGGCGGCGCGCACGTGCGCGAGAAGGTCGTCGCCGCGGCGGCCGACCGCTTCGTCGTCATCGCCGACGAGACCAAGGTGGTGGACCAGCTGACGGCGCCGATCCCGCTGGAGCTGTTGGCCTACGGGTTGCCCGCGACGCTCGCGCGCCTCGACCCGTGCGACCTGCGGCCCGGCACGCCGCCCTCGCCCGACGGCGGCCTGATCGCCGACTACACGGGCCCCGTCGGCGACGACCCGGCCGCGCTCGCGGCGCTGCTCTCCGCGACGCCCGGCGTCGTCGACCACGGCCTCTTCCCGCCCGCGCTCACCTCCGAGATCATCGTGGCGAGCCTCTCCGGGGTGGAGCGGCGCGTGCTGCGCTAGCTTGACACCATGTCAAGCCGGGTCGTGATCGTCGGGGCGGGCTTCGGCGGCATCGCCGCAGCGATCGAGCTGCGGCGCCAGGGGATCGAGGACATCACCATCCTCGAGCGCGCCGGCGGGCTCGGCGGCACGTGGCGCCACAACACCTACCCGGGCGCGGCGTGCGACGTGCCGAGCCACCTGTACTCCTACTCCTTCGCGCAGCGCCGCGACTGGACGCGGCTCTGCTCGCCGCAGCCCGAGATCCTGGCCTACGCCGAGGCGGTCGCGCGCGAGCACGGCGTCGACCGGCTGGTCGTCGGCGACACCGAGGTCACGGCGTGCCGGTGGGACGACGCGACCGCGACCTGGACCGTGGAGACCGACCGCGGCACGACCCACGTCGCCGACGCGATCGTCCTGGCCACCGGCCAGCTGCACCGCCCCGCCACGCCGGCGATCCCGGGCGCGGAGTCCTTCGCCGGCAGGACCATGCACTCGGCCGAGTGGGACCCGCGGATCGACCTCCGCGACCAGCGCGTCGCGGTGATCGGGACCGGCGCGAGCGCCGTGCAGCTCGTCCCGGAGATCGCGCCGCTCGTGCGCTCGCTGACCGTCTTCCAGCGCTCGGGCAACTGGTTCCTGCCGCGCCGCAACCGGCCCTACCCGCGCGTGTGGCGCGCCGCGGTCGCCCACGTGCCTGGCCTCCAGCGCTGGCGGCGGACGTTCGTCACGCACTACGGCGAGGCGCTGACCGCGATGATCCGCCACCCGCGCACGCTCGGCCGGATCGGCGCGCTGCGCTCCGCGCTCTTCATGCGCGCCCAGCTGCGCGACCCCGAGCTGCGCCGGAAGGCCTGGCCGGACTACGCCTTCGGGTGCAAGCGCGTGCTCTTCAGCTCCGCGTTCCTGCCCGCGCTCGGGCGGCCCAACGTGGAGCTGACGACCGACCCCATCGCCGCGATCGGCCCGGCCGGCCCGGTCACCGCGAGCGGCCGGTCGATCGAGGTCGACACCATCATCTACGCCACCGGCTTCAAGACCACCGCCTTCGTCGCGCCGATGGAGGTCACCGGCGCGGGCGGGCGGACGCTGCGCGAGGCGTGGAAGGACGGCGCGAGCGCGCACCTCGGCATCACGGTCCCGGGCTTCCCCTCCATGTTCCTCATGTACGGGCCCAACACCAACACCTCGGGCGGCTCGATCCTGGTGTACCTGGAGGCGCAGGCCGCCTACCTCGCGCAGGCGCTCGCGCTGGTCCGGGCGCGCGGCGGCGCGGCGGTGGACGTGCGGCCGGAGGTCGCGGCGGCGTCGGACCGCGCGGTGCAGGGGCGCTTCCAGGGCACCGCGTGGACCGCCTGCGACTCGTGGTACCGCGACGGCGAGGGCCGGATCGTCGCCAACTGGCCGGGCTACATGCGCGAGTACGTGCGCGAGACGGCGGTGCTGGACCCTGCGGCGTTCACCGTCGTGCCCGCGCCCGCGCCGGCGGACGACGCCGCTCAGCCCGCCGACAGCGTCAGCACGTAGGGCGTGCCGAGGGTGCGCCGCGCGGCGGGCGCGGCCGGCGCGCGGACGGCGACGTAGCGCGTCCGCGCCTTGTTGGTGGGGTTGCGCAGGGTGATGGCGTCGGTCGCGCGGCCCGCCTCGCGCGAGCGCGCGAGCGGCCGCGCCGCGAGGCTCCTGGCCGCGCCGGAGTAGGCGTACAGGTCGGCGTTGGCGGCCGTCGAGGGCCGCAGGCGCGCGGTCACGCGGCCGTGCGCCGCGACGCGCACGCGGTAGACGTCCGCCGGGTCCTCCGCGGGGTCGACGGAGGCCGCGACGCGCCCGTGCGCGTACGGGTCCGGCCGGTCGAACGCCGTGCCGTCGACCTCGTCGACCGTGTCGTTCGGCTCGCCGCGATCGGCGGCCGGGGCGGGCGCCGCGAGCGCGGCGGCGAGGTCGACGAGGCCGAACCCGGTGCCCCCGTCCCAGCCCGCGGGCGCGACGTCCTTCGCGGTCGCGCGCAGGAGCCCCGCGTACTGGTCGGGCTGCAGCTTCGGCCGCGCCGCGATCAGCCACGACGCGACGCCGGAGACGATCGGCGCCGCGAAGCTCGTGCCGTAGCCCCGGGTCGTGCCGTCGGCGGTGCCGTCGAGGTCGAGCGCGGGCGGGACCGCGACCGGGACCGCCGCGCCCGGCGCCGCGAGGTCGAGCCCCGGGCCGGTGCTGGAGAACGAGGCATGCGCGAGGCCGAGGTCGAGCGCGCCGACCGTCACCACGTGCGGGTAGGCCGCCGGGTAGACGACGGGGTCGTGGCCGGGACGCAGCTCGTTGCCCGCGGCGGCGACGAGCAGCACGCCATCGCCGAACGCGGCGGCGGTCGCGAGCGCGAGCGTGTGGCAGTTCTCGTCGGCGTCGAAGCTCAGGTTGACGACCTTGGCCCCGGCGTCGGCCAGCGAGAGGATCCCGTCGCTGACCTCCGCGCACGAGAGCTCCTTGTACCCGTAGGACAACAGCGGCGCCCCCGGCGCGATCCCGACGACGCCCTGGCCGTCGGCGCGGCCCGCGGCGACCGAGGCGACCTCGGTGCCGTGCCCGACCGCGTCGGGGTCGTCGCCGTGCGCGACGGCCGCGGCGCGCGCCGCGGCGAGCGTCTTGACCGGGCTCGCCGCGATCACCTTCGCCTGGCCCACGTCGGCGACGCGCGTATCGACCACGTCGTCCACGATCCCGACCGGCGCGAACGCCGCGGGCGCGACGAGCCCGGGCGCGACGACCGCGCCGCGCGCCCAGCCCGCCGGGTCGGTGCCCGGCCCCTCGTAGGCCGAGGCGCGGCGCAGCGCGGCGTCCGGCTCGCTGTAGCGCAGCCGCGCGCCGAGGGCGCGCGCGAACGCGCGGGCGCGCGGCGTGGCGACCACGTAGGCGCCGCGCAGCGCGAGCGGCCGCGCGCCGTGGGCGCGGGCGATGCGCGCCGTCGCGCGCGACGGCCGCGCCGCGACGAGCCAGCGGGCGGGCAGCGGCGCGGGGGCGCGGGCGGCCCCGGCGACGCGCGCGGCCGCGGCCGCGGCTGCCGCCGGCGGCAGCGCATGCGGCAGCCCGCCCTGGCGGGCGACCGCGCCGGTGGGGACGGCGAGGGCCAGCAGCACGAGCAGGACGAAGGGACCGAACGGCGTCGTCCGTGACATCCGGCGGCAGGCTACAGGCGGCAGGACCCGCGCGCGCGAGGTCGAACTCCGCACGACGTGGAGGAGGCCCGCACCTTGCTGACCCCTGCCGTGCTCACGGAGCCCGGCGCGCTGGAGATGCGCTTCCAGCCGATCGTCATGCTGGCCACCGGCCGGGTGATCTGCCACGAGGCGCTCGCGCGCTTCCCCGGCCTCCCGGGCGTCCCGATCCCCGACGTCTTCCACGCCGCGCACGCCGCGGGCTTCGGCCCGGAGCTCGAGGCGCTCGCCGTCCGCCGCGCCGTCGGGACCCCCGGCCGCCCGCGCGGGACCGTCCTCAGCGTCAACCTCTCGGTCAGCGCGCTGCGCTCGCGCGCGATCTGGGACCTCCTCCCCGCCGACCTCGCCGACGTCGTGGTCGAGATCACCGAGGACGAGCTGTTCGGGATCGGCGAGGAGCTCGAGCAGGCGCTCGCCCACCTGCACGACGCGAACGTGCGCGTCGCGCTCGACGACGCGGGCGCGGGCTACTCGGGCCTCCAGCAGCTCATGCGCGTGCGCCCGGACATCGTCAAGCTCGACCGCTCGCTCGTCCGCGGCGTCGCGCAGGACCCGGCGCGCGCCGCGCTCGTCGCCTCCTTCGCCTCGTTCGCGACGCAGACCGGCGGCGCCGTGTGCGCCGAGGGGATCGAGGATCCCGCCGACCTGCGCGCGATCGCCGGCCTCGACATCGCCTACGCGCAGGGCTTCCTGCTCGGGCACCCCGCGCCGGGCTTCAGCCCCTGCACGCCCGCCGCCGCGGCGCCCGTGGCCGCCGCGCTGCGCGGCGGCTCGCGCGCGCTCGAGCGCGCCCCGCGCGACCAGACGACCTCGCTCGGCGGCTCGGTCCCCGAGCGCCTCGCGACCCTGATCGCCGCCGCCGCCCACGCCGACCGCGTCGACCTCTGGCGCCTGGACCGCCGCTCCGGCGACCTCGTCGCCGTCCGCGTCCCCGACCGCGAGCCGGGCGCGCGCGTCGCGCTGGGCGACGTCCCCGCCCGCGCGCACGCGCTCGCCACCGGCGAGGCGGGCCAGGTCCTCATCACCGACGTCGCCGCCGACCGCGCCGAGCGCCGCGGGCTCTCCGCCGGCGGCTACCAGGGCGTGCTGCTCGTCCCGATCGAGGAGGGCGGCGTCGTCCTCGGCCTCGTCGCCTGCCACCGCCGCCGCGCGCGGCCGTGGAGCCACGAGGCGGTCGCCCGCGTCCGCGCCCGCGCGCTGCCGCTGACCGCCGTGCTCTCCACCGGCGGGCTCTCGCTCGCCGAGCCGGCCTGAGCCGTGGCCCTCCGCGTCGAGCGGGTCCCCGCCGCCGCCGTCCACCCCTTGCGCCACCGCGTCCTGCGCCCGCACCAGGCGCCCGAGGACCAGGCGCTGCCCGGCGACGACGCGCCCGGTGCCGCGACCTTCGCCGTCCGCGACGACGACGGCCACCTCGTCGGCAGCGCGTCGATCACGCCCGAGCCGCACCCCGGCGACGGCCGCCCCGGCGACTTCCGCCTGCGCGGCATGGCCACCGACCCGGACCGCGGACGCGGGATCGGCGCGGGCGCCCTCGCCCTCGCCGCGTGCGTCGACCACGCCCGCGCGCATGGCGGCGCCCGCGTCTGGTGCAACGCCCGCACGCCCGCCCGGGGCTTCTACGAGCGGGCCGGGTTCGCCGTCGAGGGCGGCGAGTTCGAGATCGCCGGCATCGGCCCGCACTTCCGCATGGTCCTGATGCTCCGCTAGCGTCCGCGACCATGCCCCCGTCAGCGATCGTGCTCGACCTCGACGGCGTCGTCGTCGACACCGAGGAGGTCTGGGACCGTGAGCGCCGCGCCTACGCGGACGCCAACGGCGGCACGTGGACCGACGAGGCCACGCGGGCGATGCAGGGCATGAGCTCCGCGGAGTGGTCGGCCTACCTGTCCGAGGAGCTCGGCGCGGCCGGCACGCCGGAGGAGATCTCGGCCGCGGTCGCCGCGCTCGTCGTCGCCGAGGTGGAGCGCGAGCTGCCGCTGCTCCCCGGCGCGATCCGGGCCATCAACGCGCTCGCGCACGAGCTCCCGCTCGCGCTCGCCTCCTCGGCCAACCGCGAGGTGATCGACGTCGTGCTCGACGGCGCCGGGATCACCGAGCGCTTCGGCGCGACGGTCTCCTCCGAGGAGGTCGAGCACGGCAAGCCCGCGCCCGACGTCTACCTCGAGGCCGCGCGGCGGCTCGGGGTCGCGCCGGCCGACTGCGCGGCGGTCGAGGACTCGACCAACGGCCTGCGCTCGGCGCACGCGGCGGGGATGGTCGTCATCGCGACGCCCAACCACGCGTTCCCGCCGGCCCCCGACGCGCTGGCGCTGGCCAGGGTCGTGGTCGACGGGATCAAGGACGTCACGCCGGAGCTGGTGCGGTCCCTGTGAGGTGGCGGCGGCCCTGAGGGCCACCGCGCTACTTCATGCGGTAGACGATCCGCCCGCGGGTGAGGTCATACGGGGAGACCTCGACGCGCACGCGGTCACCGGGCAACACGCGGATGCGGTTGCGGCGCATCTTGCCGGCGAGGTGCGCGAGCACCTCGTGGTCATCCATGTCGAGCTGGATGCGGAACAGCAGGTTGGGCAGCGACTCAACGACTTCGCCCTCGAGAGCGACCTTGTCTTCTACGGCCATATGGCCTCCTTCAAGCGTTCGGGTTCGGTGTGCGCGAGAGAGCGACGAAGCGTGCGAGCACGCATCCGGACCTTCGCGCGAAGAGGGGCGGGACCCGCGCGTGAGCACGGGCACCTGCATCCATTGTACCCGCACCGGCGCGGGATCCCACCCACCTCTTGGCCAGGCGGACTCCCGCCCTACGCGGCCGCCGGCGCCAGCCGCGCCGCCAGCAGCCTCGCCAGGCGCGCGCGGTGCGTGCCCGAGCCGCCCAGCAGCGCCGCGTCGACCTGCGCGCGCTTGTAGAGCCAGTGCACGTCGGCCTCCCACGTGAAGCCGATGCCGCCGTGGGCCTGGATCGCACTGGCCGTGACGTCGCGCGCGCCGTCCGAGGACGCCGCCTTCGCCAGCGAAGAGGCCTCGGGGAGGCGCTCCGGCTCGGCGTCGGCCGCCCAGGCGGCGAAGTACGTCGCCGACCGCGCGCCCTCGGTGTCCTTGAGCATCTGCGCGCACTTGTGCGAGACGGCCTGGTAGGCGCCGACCGGCGTGTCGAACTGCTTGCGCTCCTTGACGTAGGCGAGCGTCATCTCCAGCGCGCGCTGCGAGACGCCGACGAGCTCGGCCGCGACGACGATCGTCGCGCGGTCGACGCCGGCGGTGGACTCGCCGCCCAGCGGCTCGCCCTCGCCGCTCACGCGCGCGGCGCGGCGGGTCGGGTCGATCGAGTCGACCGGCGTGACGTCGGCCTCGGCCCGCGGCAGCAGCCGCGCGACGCCGTCCTCGCCGACGAGCACGATGACCGCGGCGGCCTCGGCGTCGCCGACCAGCCCGCCCGCGGTGCCCAGCGCGCCCGTGATCTCGCCGGAGGCGAGCCCCGGCAGCCACGCCGCCTGCTGCTCGGGCGTGCCCGCGGCGCCGATCGCCTCGGCGGCCGTGACCGTCGAGAGGAACGGCGAGGCGGCCAGGGCGTAGCCCAGCTCCTCGCTCAGGATCGCCAGCTCGACCGCGCCCAGGCCGCCGCCGCCGTGCTCCTCGGCGATCGCGATGCCGGGCCAGCCCAGCTCCACGAGCTCCTTCCAGAGGCCGTCGTCGTAGGCCTTGCCCTCGGCGGCCTCGCGGACCTTGGCGAAGGACGAGCGCGAGCCGAGCAGGTCGCGCGCGGTCTTCTTGATCTCGTGCTGGTCCTCGGTGAAGTCGAAGTTCATGCGGATGCTCCCTTCAGGCGCGGCAGGCCGAGCACGCGCTCCGCCACGATGTTCTTGAGGATCTCGGTCGTGCCGCCCTCGATGGTGTTGCCGCGCGAGCGCAGCAGCTCGTAGGCCCAGCGGTTGCCGGTCGTGAGCGCGTCGGCGCCGAGCAGGTCGGCGGCGAACTGCGCGAGCTCCTGGTTGGTCTCCGACCACATCCACTTGGTCAGTGAGCCCTCGGGGCCGGGCGTGCCGTACTTCTCGATCGTGGTCAGCCCGCGGTAGGCGGTCAGGCGCAGGATCTCCGCCTTCATGTGCAGGTACCCCAGCTTGTCCGCCACGACCGGGTCGTCGAGCAGGCCGCGCTCGGCCGCCTCCTCGATCAGCTCGTCGAGCAGCTGGCGCAGCCGCACCTGGAGGAAGAACGCGAGGCCCGAGCGCTCGTTCATCAGCGTGGTCAGCGCGACGCGCCAGCCGTTGCCGACGCCGCCGAGGACGTTCTCGTCGGGGACGCGCGCACCCTCGATGAACAGCTCGTTGAACTCCGGCTCCCCCGTGATCTGGACCAGCGGGCGGATCTGCACGCCCTCCTGCTCCATGTCCATCAGGAAGTAGGTCAACCCCTTGTGCTTGGGCACGTCGAAGTCGGTGCGCGCGACCAGCATGCACCACTTGGAGTACTGCGCGCCGGAGGTCCAGACCTTCTGGCCCGTGATGACCCACTCGTCGCCGTCCTTGACCGCGCGGGTCTTCAGCGACGCGAGGTCGGAGCCCGCCTCGGGCTCGCTGAAGCCCTGGCACCAGATCTCGTCGCCGGTGAGGATCGGCGAGAGGTAGCGCTCCTTCTGCTCGTCGGTCCCGAACGTCATGATCGTCGGGCCCGCCAGCAGGATGCCGAGCACGTTGGCGGGCAGCGGCCGGCGGGCGCGGCCGAGCTCCTCGAAGAAGATCGCCGACTCGGTGATCGACGCGCCGCGGCCGCCGTACTCCTCCGGCCAGTGCACGGCGGCGTAGCGGTCCTCGGCCAGGCGGCGCTGCCACTCGCGGCGGAACGCGTAGCTCGCGTCGTCGCCGGAGGGCATCTCGCCGGGGTCGTTGCTCTCGAACCAGGCGCGCAGCTCGTCGCGGAACGCGGCCTCGGAGTCGGAGAAGGTCAAGTCCATGTTCTAGGACGCTCCTTCGGGGGTTGTGGGGTCGATGGCCGCCGCGCCCTCCAGGAACGCGACGGCGGTGAGCGTGAGCTCGTCGGTCAGCTCGGGGAGCTTCGCCAGCTCGCCCGCGCGCACCCGCGCGCAGACCAGCTGGTCGACGCCGGCCGACAGGATGAAGAGGGCGTCGTCGGAGGGCATCCGCAGCTCGGGGCGCTCCCGCAAGGCGGCCCGGAACGAGGAGCGGTAGCGATCGGCGAACTGGCGCAGCGCGGCGTCGCGCTCGGCGCCCGCGCGCGGGCCCGCGAGGTGGACCTCGAAGAGGTGCGTGCGGGCGAAGCGCGGCTCGCCGGCGAGCGTCTCGAGGTAGGCGTGGATGCCGGTGCGCAGGCGGGCGACCCAGTCGCCCCGCTCGGCGCGGATCGCGGCGCGGATGCGCTCGACGATCACGTCGATCCCGTACTTGTAGGCCTCGAGGAAGCACTCCTCCTTGGAGGCGAACTGCGCGTAGAACGTCCCGCGCGAGACGCGTGCGGCGCGCACGGCGTCGGTGACCGTCGCGGCCGTGTAGCCCTTCTCGGCCACGGCCTGGATCATGCCTTCGACGAGGCGGGCGCGCTGCGATCCGCGGACGTCGAGCTGATGCGAGACGTCGGGATGAGCGGCGACGAGGGACAGGTCGGCCACGGCTGCGTACCTTAGAGGTACCGGCGCGTACCCGCAAGGTACGGCGTCAGAGGAGGAGACTGCTCGCCATGTCCCCGACCGCCGTCGCCGCACCCGCCGAGCCCCGCCGCGTCCTGGTCGTCGCCAGCGGGCTCATGCTGGTGATGCTGCTCGCGTCGCTGGACCAGACGATCGTCTCGACCGCGCTGCCGACGATCGTCGGCGACCTCGGCGGGCTGGAGCACATCTCCTGGGTCGTCACCGCCTACCTGCTCGCGATCACCGCGGTCACGCCGCTCTACGGCAAGCTCGGCGACCTCTACGGGCGCAAGGTGGTGCTGCAGGGCGCGCTCGTCCTGTTCCTGATCGGCTCGGCGCTCTGCGGCCTCGCGCAGGGGATGACGGAGCTGATCGTCTTCCGCGCGATCCAGGGCCTCGGCGGTGGCGGGCTGATGGTGAGCGCGCAGGCCGCGATCGGCGACGTCGTCGCGCCGTCGCAGCGCGGGCGGTACTCCGGGCTCTTCGGCGCGGTCTTCGGCGTCTCGAGCGTCGCGGGCCCGCTGATCGGCGGCTTCCTGACCTCGCACGTGTCCTGGCGCGCCATCTTCTACGTCAACCTGCCGCTCGGCGCGTTGGCGTTCGCGGTCCTCGCGGCGACGCTGCCGTCGGTCAGCGAGCGGCGCAGGCACCAGATCGACTACGCCGGGACGCTGCTGCTCGCGCTCGGCCTCAGCGCGCTGATCCTCGCGACGACGCTCGGCGGCAACACGTTCGACTGGGCCTCGCCGGAGATCGTCGCGATGGGCCTGGTCTGCGTGCTCTCGCTCGTCGCGCTCGCCTACGTCGAGCAGCGCGCGGCCGAGCCGATCCTGCCGCCGTCGCTCTTCCGCAACCGCGTCTTCGTCGTCTGCGCGGCGGTGAGCCTCGTCGTCGGCTTCGCGCTCTTCGGCTCGCTCACCTACCTCCCGCTCTTCCAGCAGGTCGTGCGCGGGCTGAGCCCGACCTCCTCGGGCCTGCAGCTGATCCCGGTGATGGGCGGGCTGCTGATCTCCTCGATCCTCTCGGGCCAGGTCATCACGCGCACCGGCCGCTACAAGGCGTGGCCGATCGCCGGGACCGCGGTCGCCGCGGTGGGCCTGTGGTTGTTGTCGTCCTTGGACGAGTCGACCGGCAGCGGCGTCGCGGCGCTCCACATGCTGATCCTCGGCCTCGGCTTGGGGATGGTCATGCAGGTGCTGGTCCTCGCCGTCCAGAACTCGGTCTCCTACGACCAGCTCGGCGTGGCGACCTCGGGCGCGACGCTCTTCCGCTCGATCGGCGGCTCGCTCGGCACCGCGGTGCTGGGCGCGATCTTCTCCGGACGGCTGAGCGGCGAACTCGCCGACAAGCTGCCCGCGGGCGGCGGGGGCGCGGTCGGCAGCGGCGTGAACCCGGCGGAGATCGGGCGGCTGCCGAAGCCGGTCCACGACGCCTACATCTCCTCGTTCACCGACGCGCTGCACAGCGTCTTCCTCGTGGCCACGGGCGTCGTCGTCGTCGCGTTCCTGTTGTCGTGGTTGATCGAGGAGCGGCCGCTGCGCGCGACGGTCGACACGAACGCGGGCGTCGGCGAGGCGATCGGCGGCCCGGTCGACACCGACTCGCTGCGCGAGATCACGCGCGGGCTGACGCGGCTGGTCGGCCGCGAGCGGACGCTCGCCTTCCTCGAGGGCGCGACCCGCCGCGCGGGGATCGACCTCGACCCCAGCCGCGCCTGGCTGCTGCTGCACGCGGGCGGGCCGGGCGTGCCCGACGACCTCGACGCGATCCGGGCGCGGCCGCACGTCGACCCCGCGCGCTTCGACGCCGCCCTCGCCGTCCTGCGCGAGCGCGGCTACGTCGCGGGCACGACGGTGACGCCCGCCGGCCTCGCGGTCCGCGACCAGCTCGTCGCCGCGCGCACCGACTGCCTGCGCTCGCTGATCGAGGACTGGGAGCCCGACGCGCACCCGGAGCTCGACCCGCTCCTGCGGCGCCTGGCCGAGGAGCTCGACGCGCCGCCGCGGGAGCCCGCGGCGGCCGCGCCGAGCGCGGGCGCCGCGGCCTAGAGCTTCACCACCATCTTGCCGACGTTCGCGCCGCGCAGCAGGTCGATGAACGCCTGCGGCGCGTGCTCGAGGTCCTCCACGACCGTCTCGCGGAACGCGACGCGACCCTCGCGGACGGCGGGGCCGACCTCGGCGTGGAGGTCGGGGAGGCGCCCGCCGTGGTCGGAGACGATGAAGCCGCGCAGGGTCAGCCGCTTGCCGATGATCTGCATCAGGTTGTCGGGCCCGGGGACCGGCGCGGTCGCGTTGTAGTTGGAGATCATCCCGCACATGGCGACCCGGCCGTCGCGGTTCATGGTGTGGATCGCGGCCTCCAGGTGCTCGCCGCCGACGTTGTCGAAGTACACGTCGACGCCGTCGGGCGCGGCGGCCGCGAGCTGCTCGTCGACGGGGCCGTCCTTGTAGTTGAAGGCCTGGTCGAAGCCGAGGTCGTCGACGAGGTGCGCGACCTTCTCGTCGGTGCCCGCGCTGCCGATCACCGTGTGGCCGCGGAGCTTGGCGATCTGGCCCGCGAGGCTGCCGACGGCGCCCGCGGCGCCGGAGACGAAGACGACGTCGCCGTCCTGCAGCTCGCCGATGTCGAGCAGGCCCACGTAGGCGGTGAGGCCCGGCATGCCGAGGACGCCGAGGAAGACCGACGGCGAGAGGCCGTCGAGGTCGACCTTGCGGGCCTGGGCGCCGGGGACGATCGCGTGCTCGCGCCAGCCGAGGCCGTGCAGGACGACGTCGCCGGGCGCGAGGCCCTCGACGTCCGACGCGACGACCTCGCCGATCGCGCCCCCGTCGAGCGGCTGGCCGAGCTGGAACGGCGGGACGTAGGACTTGACGTCGTTCATGCGCCCGCGCATGTACGGGTCGACCGACATGAAGGTGTTGCGGACGAGCAGCTCGCCCGGGCCGGGGTCGGGGAGCTGCACCTCCACGAGCTCGAAGTCGCTGGGCCGGGGCTCGCCGTGGGGGCGGGCGGCGAGACGGATCTCGCGCGAGGGGGTGGACATGGAGTCGATCCTAGGCCGCGCGGCCGCGCGGCCCGGCGCCCCGCGGCCTCCGGGGTGCGGCTCAGTCGCGCCGGGAGCGCTCGCGCGCCACGCGCTCGTTGCCGCGCTTGAAGTTCCCGGTCACGCGCGCCATGAGGAGCTGCGCGGCGTCCTCGTCGGCGCCCGCGACCTGCTCGCGGAAGCGCGCCGCGCGCTCGCCGGCCAGCGTGACCACGTGGCGGCCGCGGTGGCTGATGCGCACCGAGCCGTCCTTCGGCAGGCGGTAGGCGAACGCGCCCATGACGCCGACGCTATCCGAGGCGGCCGTCGCCCGCGCGCTCGGAGAAGACGAGGTCGCGGGCGGTGTCGAGCGCGGTGGCGATCGCGCCGAGGACGATCGCGTCGGCGCCCAGCGCGCTGAGGACGACCGGCGGGCGCAGCGGGGTGAGCGCGGCGACCGCGTCCTGGAGGTGCGGAAGCAGGACGTCGGCGTTGGCGCCGATGCCGCCGCCGAGCACGATCAGCTCGGGGTCGACGATCGCGGCGACCGCGGCGACGACGACGGCGAGGCGGTCGGCCTCGCGCTCGACGGTGGCGCGCGCGGTCGCGTCGCCCGCGCTCGCGGCGTTGAAGATCCGCTCGGCGCTCAGCGCACCCTTCATCCCCATCGCGCGCCCGGTCCGGACGATGCCGCCCGCCGCGACCGCCTCCTCGACGGCGCCCGCCTTCCCCGGGCCCGCGGCGCCGAGGCCGCCGCCGGCCAGCGGCAGGAACCCGACCTCGCCGGCCGCGCCGCGCGCGCCGCGGTAGAGCTCGCCGCCGACGACGATCCCCATGCCGACGCCGGTGCCGATCGAGAGGTAGACGAAGTCCGCGACGTCGCGGCCGTGGCCGTAGGCGCGCTCGCCGAGCGCGGCCAGGTTGGTGTCGTTGTCGATCGCGAGGCTCGGCGTGAGCGCGCCGCGCAGCTCGTCGACCAGGCCGGGGCGCCCCCAGCCGGGGAGGTTCGGCGCGTAGCGCAGCCGGCCGGTCGCGGGGTCCAGGACGCCGGGGCTGCCGACGACCGCGTGGACGACGTCCTCCCACGCGACGCCGGACTCCGCGACCACGTCGCGGACCAGCGCGTGGACGCGGGCGACCAGCGCGCCCGCGCTGCGGGCGGGGTTGCGCTCGTCGCGGCGGCCCACGACCGCGCCGCCGAGGTCGGCGATCGCGACGCGGACCCACGAGCGGCCGACGTCGACGCCGACGACGTGCGCGGCGGTCGGATCCAACTCATACAACAACGCCGAGCGGCCGCGCTCCCCCGTGCGCTGGCCCGCGCTCCGCACCAGGCCCGCGCGCTCGAGGTTCGCCAGCGCCTGGCCGACCGTCGGCTTCGAGACGCCGGTGCTCGCCGCGAGCTCGGTCCGCGACGCCGGCCCGCCCGCGCGCAGGCGCTCCAGGACCGCGCGCTCGTTGATCGCGCGCAGGAGCCGCGGACGTCCCGGGCGCAGGTGCTCGTCGGCGGACACGGCGAGGGAGCGTACAAAGCCCTTGACGTCCTCGCCATTCGGAAAGTAGGTTTCCTATCTCTTCCCGATGTCGGCCACGCCTCCCCCACCCGACTTCGTCCTCGCCCTCGACTTCGGCGGCACGAAGGTCGACGTCGCCACCGCGACGCCCGACGGCCGGATCCTCGCGACCGAGCGGCTGGAGACCGACGCCGCGCGCGGCGCCGAGCAGGCGCTCGAGCGGGCGCTCGACACCGCCCGCGCGCTGCGCGACGCGACCGCCGCCGCGACCGGCGGCGCGCTGCTCGCCGCGGCCGCCGCGAGCCCCGGGATCGTGCTCGAGGACCGGATCCTGCTCGCGCCGAACGTCCCGGGCTGGACGGCGCTGGCGCTGCCCGCGCGGCTGCGCGAGGGCCTCGAGCTCGACGCGGTCGTGTGCGAGACCGACGTGAAGGCCGCGACGCTCGCCGAGGTCCGGTGGGGCGCGCTGCGCGGCGCCGACCCCGGCGTCTTCCTCAACCTCGGCACCGGCCTCGCCGCGGGCGTCGCCGCCGGCGGCCGGATCCTGCACGGCGCCAACGGCGCGGCGGGCGAGATCGGCTACGCGCTGCGCTCCGTGGCCGACGAGCTCGGCGCCGCCGACGGCCGCGCGCCGCTGGAGGAGCACGTCGGCGGGCGCGCGCTCGGCGAGCGCGGCAGCGCGCTGCTGGGCGAGCCGCTCTCGGCGGGCGCCGTGCTCGCGAGCGAGGACCCGCGCGCGCGCCGCCTCGTCGAGGACGCGCTCGACGAGCTCGCCGTCCACGTCGCGAACCTCGCCGTGCTGATCGACCCCGCGCGCATCGCCGTCGGCGGCGGCCTGATGCACGCCGCGGAGCTGATCCTGCCCGCGCTGCGCCGGCGCGTCGACCGCGCCGCGCCGTTCCCGCCCGAGGTCGTCGCCGCGCGCTTCGTGCACGACAGCGCGCTGCGCGGCGCCGTCGCCCTGGCCATCGACGCCCGATCCGCAGGTCCCCGAGAGCCCCTGATCCACCGAGGAGGAGCAGCACCATCATGAGATCGACCACGAGGAGCGCGCTGGCCGCGCTCGCCTGCCTCGCCGCGACGGCGGGCCTGGCGGCCTGCGGCAGCGACGACGACATCAAGAGCGGCGGGAGCACCGCCGCCTCCACGCAAGCCGCGGCCAACGACAAGGGCGGCTCCATCGCCCTCCTGCTGCCCGAGACCAAGACCACGCGCTACGAGCTCCACGACCGGCCGAGCTTCGTCGCCAAGGTCCAGGCGCTCTGCCCGAAGTGCACCATCGACTACGCCAACGCCAACCAGGACCCCGTCCGCCAGCAGCAGCAGGCCGAGGCCGCGATCACCAAGGGCGCCAAGGTCCTGGTCCTCGACGCGGTCGACGCCAAGGCCGCGGTCGCGACGGTCAACCGGGCCAAGGCGGCCAACATCCCCGTGATCGCCTACGACCGGCTGATCACCGGCGCGCCGATCTCCTACTACGTGTCCTTCGACAACGTGAAGGTCGGCAAGCTCCAGGCCCAGACGCTGGTCGACAAGATCGGCGCCGCGGGCAAGGGCAAGTCGGTGGTCATGCTCAACGGCTCGCCGACCGACCCGAGCGCCGGGGACTACAAGAAGGGCGCGCACGCCGTCCTCGACACCGCGCAGGTGAAGATCGGCAAGGAGTACGACACGCCGGACTGGTCGCCCGACAAGGCCCAGCGCGAGATGGAGCAGGCGATCACCGCGCTCGGCAAGGCGAACATCGTCGGGGTGTACTCGGCCAACGACGGCATGGCCTCCGGCGCGATCGCCGCGATGAAGGGCAACGGCGTCGACCCGAAGCAGATCCCGACGACCGGCCAGGACTCCGAGGTCGCCGCGATCCAGCGGATCCTCGTCGGCGAGCAGTTCATGACCATCTACCTGGCGATCAAGAAGCAGGCCGAGACCTCGGCCGAGATCGCGGTGGCGCTCGCCCAGGGCGAGCCGGTGCCCGCCGGCCTGGTCAACGCGAAGACCGACAACCAGTCCGGCCAGATCCCGTCGGTCCTGCTCGCGCCGACCGCCGTGACGAAGGACACCATCAAGGACACGATCATCGCCGACGGCTTCCTGAAGCCCGCGGAGATCTGCACCGGGAGGTACGCGGCGGCCTGCACCGCCGCCGGGATCCAGTAGGCGGGTGGGTTCAGCACTGCCGGCCGTGGGGATACGAGGGGGCATGAAACGCCTTCTCGCTCTCATCCTCGCGGCCGGCGGCCTCGCCGCGGCCGCCCCGGTCGCCGGCGCCGCGGACGCGCCCGACCAGGTCCCCGCGCCGCAGCCGATCATCGTCAAGCTCGGCCAGACGCCGGTCGTCCAGCTCTCCGACGGTGGCGGCGGCCTGCCCTACCTCGGCTCGCCCACGTCCTACAACGCGGGCTCGCTCGTCCAGGTGCTGACGCAGTACCACGACACCGGCGTCTACGACGCGGAGCTCGCGCAGATCGACGCGGTCGCGTCGAAGTGGCTGTCGGGCTCGGCCCACAAGGCCGCGGTCCGCGCCCGGGCGGCGCGCCACGGGCGTGGCCACGGCCACGGCCCCAAGCCGCACGGCAAGAAGCAGGCGATCGTCTTCGACGTCGACGAGACGCTGTTGTCCAACTACTCCGCGATCGTGGCCGACGGGTTCGTCTACGGGCCGAAGTCGCAGGCCGAGGCGACCGACGAGATCGGCAAGGCCATCAAGCCGTCGCTCGACCTCTTCAACCTGGCCAAGGCCAAGGGGATCGCGATCTTCCTGATCACCGGCCGGCCCGAGGCCCAGCGCGCGCCGACGGAGGACAACCTCAAGCGCGAGGGCTTCACCGGCTACCAGCAGGCGATCCTCAAGCCCGCGGGCTTCCCCGGCACGACCGTGGCCTACAAGTCGGGCGCGCGCGCCGCGATCGAGCAGCAGGGCTACCACATCATCGCCTCCGTGGGCGACCAGTACAGCGACCTCGCGGGCGGCCACGAGGACCGCGGGTTCAAGCTGCCGAACCCGTTCTACTACCTGCCGTAGCGCAACCCTCAACCACCCTCGAGGGGGTCTGACCCCCTCGAGGGTGGCGCCCAACCCTCAAGGGGGTCTGACCCCGCGCGCAGCGCGCCCGCGCCGAGGCCGAACAGCGCGGTCAGCGTCGCCACCACGCCGAACGCGGCGGGCAGCGACGCGAGGCCGGCGATCGCCCCGATCGCGCCCGGCGCCGCGAGGCCCGCGCCGTAGGCGACGGTCGCGACGGCGGCGATCCCCTGGCCCGCGTGCGGCACCGCGCGGCCGCCGGCGGCGAAGGCGAGCGGGACGACGGCCGCGATCCCGAGGCCGATCAGCGCGAAGGCCGGGATGCCGAGCAGCGGCGTCCGCGCCACGACGACCAGCAGCGCGCCCGCGGTGGCGAGCGCGCCGCCGGCCCGGACCACCGCGACCGCGCCGAAGCGCGCCACGATCCCGTCGCCCGCGAGCCGCCCGGCGGCCATCGCCGCGGCGAAGCCCGTGTACGCGGCGGCCGCCGTGGCGGCGCTCGTCCCCATCACGTCGCGAAGGTAGACCGCGCACCAGTCGGCGCTCGCGCCCTCCGCGAAGACCGCGCCGAAGCCGACCAGGCCGATGAGCAGGACGGGGCGCGCGGGCCAGGCGAGGCGCGGCGGCGCGACCGCCGACGCGGCGCCCTCCGGCAGCGCGCGGCCCGCGACCTGGCTCACGACGAGCAGGAGGAGGGCCATGATCCCCAGGTGGACCCGCGCGTCGAGGCCGGCGTGCGCGGCGAGCACGCCGAGGCTGGATCCCGCGATCCCGCCGATCGACCACGCGGCGTGGAGCCCGGACATCAGCGGCCGGCCGCGGCGCGCCTCGAGCGCGACGCCCTGCGTGTTCATCGCGACGTCGGCCATCCCCGCGAGCGCGCCGTAGGCGAGCAGCGCGAGGCAGAGCCAGCCGAGCCGCGGCGCGAGGGCGGGCAGCGCGAGCGCCAGCGCGAAGGCGCCGAGCAGGACGCGGGTGACCGTCCGCCCGCGGCGGCGGTGGACGAGCGCGCCGGTCGCGGGCATCGCGAGCAGGGCGCCGAGCGCGGGGACCAGCAGCGCCAGCCCGAGCGCGCCCGCGCTCAGCCCGAGGCGCTCGCGGATCCACGGGATCCGGGTCGCGAAGCTGCCGTTGACGGCGCCGTGGACGGCGAAGGCGACGGTCACCGCGACCCGGCTCCCGGCATTTGTTGCGCGCGCAATCATCTGATATAGTTGCTAGCGCAACATCTTCTCCACGACTGACTCGGAAGGCGCGACATGCGGCTCGAAGGACTCCACCACATCACCATGATCACCGGCGACGCGCAGGCCAACGTGGCCTTCTACGCCGACGTCCTCGGCCTGCGCCTGGTCAAGAAGACCGTCAACTTCGACGACCCGAGCGCCTACCACCTCTACTTCGGCGACGAGACCGGCGCGCCCGGCTCGATCCTCACGTGGTTCGAGTTCGCCGGCGCCGCCCCGGGCCGCGCGGGCCTCGGGATGATCCACACGCTGCAGCTCGGCGTCCCCTCCGCCGCGTCGCTCGACTTCTGGGCCGACCGCCTCGCCGCCCACGGCGCGCGCCGCGACGAGACCTCGCTGCACGTCGCCGACCCCGACGGCCTCGCGCTCCAGCTCGTCGTCGCCGACGACGGCAACCCGCCGCTCACCGCCGTCCACCCCGACGTCCCGGCCGAGCACGCGATCACCGGCCTCGAGGGCGCCCGCGCCTACGCGATGTTCGCGCCCGTGCGGGAGTCCGTCCTCACCGACGTCCTCGGCTTCACGCACCTCGGCGAGGGCGAGTACCGCCTCGACGGCGAGGAGCGCCACTTCCACTGGGCCTACGACCCGGCCCCCGAGCACGCGCCGCGCCCCGGCGCGGGCACCGTCCACCACATCGCCTGGGCCTCCCAGGACGAGGACCACCTCAAGTGGCAGGCGAGGATCCGCGCGGCCGACGGGTACGTCACCGACGTGCGCGACCGCGACTACTTCGACGCCATCTACTTCCGCGAGCCGCGCGGCGTGCTCTTCGAGATCGCGACGCTCTCCCCCGGCTTCGCGAACGACGAGGACCCCGAGCACCTCGGCGAGGCGCTGCGCCTCCCCAAGCAGCACGAGCACCTGCGCGCGCAGCTCGTGCGGACGCTCCAGCCGGTGCTCAACCCGCGCGCGGCGCGCCGCGAGCGCGAGGCGATCGCATGAGCCCGCTCGTCTTCGGAGAGCGTCCGGCCGCGGGTGACGCGGCCGGGCTGCTCGTCCTGCACCACGGCCGCGGCGCCGACGAGCACGACCTGCTCGGCCTCGCCGACGTGCTCGACCCCGAGCGCCGGCTGCACGTGGTCACGCCGGGCGGTCCGCTGACCGTCCCGGGCTGGCCGGGCAAGCACTGGTACCTGGTCCCGCGCGTGGGCTTCCCGGATCCCGACACGTTCTTCGCGGCGCACCGCGCGCTGGCGGAGTTCCACGACGGGCTGTGGGAGCGCACGGGCCTGACGCCCGCGCAGACCGTCTTCGGCGGGTTCTCCATGGGGTCGGTCATGTCCTATGCCTTGGGCCTGGACCCCTCGCGCCCCGCGCCCGCGGGGATCCTCGCGTTCTCCGGGTTCGTCCCGACGGTCGACGGCTGGAGCCCCGACGTCGCGGGCCGCGCCGCGGCGGGCACGCGCGCGTTCGTCGCGCACGGGCGGCAGGACCAGGTGATGGACGTCGCGTTCGCGCGCCAGGCGCACGCGCTGCTCGAGGCCGGCGGGCTGCCGGTCGAGTACCACGAGTCCGACGCGGGCCACCACATCGACCCCGCCCACGTCCCCGCCGCCGTCGACTGGCTGGCCGGCACGCTGTGACCGCCGGGTGGACCCAGCACGAGGCCGACGCCTGGATCGGGCTGCTCGAGACGCACAAGCAGGTGACCCGAGCGCTCGAGGTCGAGCTCGACGCCGCGCACGGGCTGGGGCTCTCGACGCTGGAGCTCCTCGGCCGGCTGAAGGCCGCGGGCGACGACTGGCCGCGGCTCTCGGCGCTGGCGCGCGAGACGGGGCTGAGCCTGTCGCGCGTCTCGCGGCACATGGATGCGCTGGAGCGCCGCGGGCTCGTGCGCCGGCGCGCCTGCGCAACCGACGCGCGGGCGGTCGAGGCGCACCTGACGGACGCCGGCCTGGCGGTGGTCGACGCGGCCGAGGCGGCCCACGCCGAGGCGGTCCGCGAGCGCTTCCTCTCGCAGCTCAGCGACGAGGAGGCCGCGACGCTCGCGCGGGTCTTCGCGCGCTTCGCCCCGCGCGCCGCGGAGGCGTGCGCGGCGGTGACCTCGGAGTAGTCCTACAACTCCGGCGGGAACAGCGCGAGCGCCCACTCGGGCGTGAGCTCCTCGCGCGTGTACGGCCGGCCCGCGATCAGCACGTACTCGCCGGTGAACGGGTCCATCGGCAGCTGGCGCTCGACCGGGTACCACTCGTTGTGGTCCGCCACGAGGCCGTTGACGTCGTCGAACGAGCGCTCGCGCACCAGGTCGGTCCAGGCGCGCGCGAAGCCGTCGGGGTCGCCCGCGTGCTGCTCGCGCAGCCACGCGTAGTCGGCGGCGAGGCGGGAGCGATGGCGCTCCGTCCCGCTCTGGATCTCCCGCAGCCGCTCCATCCAGCGGGGCATGAGCGCGCCGCGCAGGTAGTTCTCGACGGACCGCTCGCGCTGCAGCTCCTCGGTCGAGATGCGCTTGCCGCGGCGGTGCTCGCCGTCCAGGCTGCGCTGCACGCGGCGCTCGACGGCGGAGAGATCGGGACGAGGATCCTCGGGCATGGAACGCGCGTCACGGTAGCGTGCCGCCCATCGCGACCTCGTACGACGCCGTCATCGTCGGAGGCGGGCACAACGGGCTCGTCGCCGCCGCCTACCTCGCGCGTGCCGGGCGGCGCGTGCTCGTCCTGGAGCGCCGCGACGAGCTGGGCGGCGCGGCGGTCTCGGAGGTCGCGTTCCCGGGCGTGGACGCGCGGCTCTCGCGCTACGCCTACCTCGTGAGCCTGCTGCCCGCGGCGATCGTGCGCGAGCTGGGGCTGGACCTGCGGCTGGTGCGGCGGCGGGTGTCCTCGTACACGCCGGACCCGCGGATCGGC